>ENA-OQVM01001400-OQVM01001400.1-marine-metagenome-genome-assembly--contig:-NODE-1400-length-32099-cov-21.959091_pt1 | contig 32099 bp, 20 predicted proteins | sample MGYA00237776_ERZ505498 | MGnify/ENA primary metagenome ERZ505498 (study PRJEB26159, sample SAMN06265151) | marine metagenome | isolation source: Helgoland LTER site | place: Germany:Helgoland, sampling...
TGGGCAACAGAGGGCCATGGTATCGTCTTGAGATCACTATGGGACGTTGAACCCTTGCTAGAAACTGGCGAACTGGTCCAAGTACTTCATGACTACAGGCAACAAGCCAGCATTTGGGCCGTATACCCCACTCGGTTATCCAGCTCCGCTAAATTGCGTGTTTGTGTCGAATTCCTAAAGGACTACTTTAACAAGACTTGCTGACCCCTTGGTCCGGTTAATGTCAGGCAGCAATCATCACCACCCGCCTTTAATTAATTCCTGATGCAAAGAGTGTCGCCTTTTTTTCTATGGGGACCGGTGCTCATAAGTGGGCATTGGAGTCAGCCACCGATAAAGCCCCTTGCGGGGCATATTTGGTGGAGGCGGCTAGAATTATTCGTCCTTCGTCCTCACTCCCTCTCAAATAAAAGGCGGCCTCCGTCGCTGCGGTCCTGCGTTGTCTCACCGCCCTCTCAATAAAAAGTGTGGTTCGGCTGAACCCGCTCCGCGTGTTCATTCCAAAATCGACAGCCAATAAAAAAACCCCAACCCTTTCGGGTTGAGGCTTTGTTATTGGTGGAGGCGGCGGGAATTATTCGTCCTTCGTCCTCACCCCCTCTCAAATAAAAGGGGGCCGCCGTCGCTGCGCTCCCGCGTTGTCTCACCACTTCGTGGCTCGGCTGAACCCGCTCCGCGTGTTCATTCCCAGTAGCAGCCAGAAACCAAAAAAGGCCACCCTCTCGGGTGACCTTTTCTGGTTTTTTGGTGGAGGCGGCGGGAATTGATATTGGACTGTAAGCTACTGATTAATATAGGTTTACTCAGTTTGGGTATTGGCTTTTGTTACATCATTTGTTACTTTAAAATCATAGTGTTTTGATAGATCTCGGCCTTGATAGGGCCAAATCCTGATGTTTGCGATTTAGTCAATAGTCACAACTGAGACTGAAAGCTTTTATCGAGCCTTTTCTCTCATTGTCACAAACTCCTCTGCAGCGAGAGGATAGATAATCATGGTAGTGTCAAAATGCGCTAAGGTGGCCGCTGCTTTTATAGGAATAACCATTCCCTGAATAATCTCAGCCGCATGTTCGCCGACCATATCACAACCGAGAACAAGATCTGGCTCATTCTCTACTACTAACTTGATAGTGATACGGTCGGCCACGCCACCCAGAGTCCGCAACATAGGTTTAAAACGTCCTCCTTGCCACGGCGTTGTCAAAAACAACTAAATTAAGCCAAAATACCTGGGTAAGATTTCACTTATCGAAGGAAAAGTTGTTATCAGAAATAACGCCACCAGCATTGCGGCGTACAAGGGTAAGATTGGCCTAACTATTTCGGTAATGTTGACTTTTCCTATACTGCAACCCACAAATAGAACACTACCAACCGGTGGCGTACACAGACCAATTGACAGGTTCAAAATCATTATGATCCCAAAATGTAAGGGCGAAATACCGAGCAACTCAGCGACCGGTAAAAAGATTGGCGTGAATATGAGCACGGCGGGGGTCATATCCATAAACGTGCCAACCAATAATAGCGTCAAGTTTATGAGCAGTAGGATAATCAATGGATTTTCAGACAGACCTAACAGCACCTGACTAATAGCCTGCGGCATACCTTCGTAAGACATTAACCAGGACATCGCTGATGAGGCTCCGATCAACAACATAACAATGGATGTGGTGACGACCGATTTAACCAAAATAGCATGCAAATCATCCGTTTTTATCTCTTTATAGACCAATAGAGAAAGGGCTAATGCATACAAAACCGCGATAACGCCTGCCTCTGTGGGCGTAAAATATCCTCCGATTATACCGCCAATAATTAATATGATCAGGAACAAACTCGGCACCGCCCCAAACAGCGAAGACCAAAATGGCTCAACGATCTCCATAGAAGTGGGCGCTATCCGATAGCGCCTAAAGCATAAAGCACTGGCCAAAATCAGCAGCAAGGTAACCAATAGGCCGGGCAGATACCCAGCAACGAACAGGGCCGCGATAGACACACCACCACTGGCCAAAGAATAAACAATCAAGACATTGCTGGGTGGTATTAGCAGTCCAGTTGTTGCCGAGGTTACCGTAACGGCGGTGCTAAAAGACCGACTATAGCCCTCTTTTTCCATAGCCGGCACCATAAAGCCACCGATCGCTGATGTTGCAGCAACTGCAGAGCCTGAAATGGAACCAAAGAGTGCACATGAGATAACATTTACCAATGCAAGCCCCCCAGGAAGCCTACCCACTAAAACTTTGGCAAAATTAATCAGTCTGACAGCTATTCCCCCTTGCCCCATCAAATAACCAGCCAAGATAAAAAAAGGAATAGCGAGTAGGGAAAAGCTATCGATTCCTACTGCCAGTCTTTGTGCAATTGTTATTAACGCTGGCAATGTATCGATGGTGAGCAGCATTGTTATCAAGGTTGCAAAAATGATCGCAAACGCAATCGGCAAATTGATCAGCAGCAGGCAGGCAAACACACCAAACAAAATTAAACTGGTCATTACTTCGATCCCGGAAAGTTTGAGCTGCTTGGCACGTTAAAGAAAAACCAGACGCTATAGAACAAGAACAATAATCCACTGATAGGGATAGCACTATAAATATACGCCATGGGAATATTTAGCACCGGGGAGCGCTGCTCTAACATCCAGGTCATATTCACCAAGTTAATGCCGCCAACCATCATAACTAGAACAGCAAATGTGAAAACCAATACACAACAGAGTTTAAAAAGAGCATTTGCATTTTTTCTGGAAAGATTTTTAACAATCAGGTCGAACCCTAGATGGCTATTTAATCGATAGGCATAGGCGCCGCCGAACAAACTGATCCAGATAAGTAAGAATCTCGCGACTTCTTCCGTAAACGAGCTTGGTCTGGACATAAGAAAGCGCGCAATAACTTGCCAGAATACATCTAATATCAGCAATGACATCAGAAAAGCCAGTGCAAAGCGAATAATCTTATCAGTACAACGCAATATGTTTTCAAAGGTCCTCATTAGTTTTTTCCATCAATGAAATATTTTTAACAAGCGCATCTAGTGGAGTACCTTTGAGCTGTTCGTAAACAAGCTTGATGTTTTCTTTAAACTGAGATTTGTCAGGCTTGATTATTTCAACGCCAGCCTTTGCAACTTCCTCTAAAGACATTCTTACTGAATCCTCCCATAATCGCCGTTGAAATGCTGTCGCCTCCTGCATTGCCTGCGTCAGCCATACCTGTTCCTGCTCTTTCAGATTCTCCCATACGTGCGTGCCTATAATAATGACATCAGGGATAGAGGTATGCTCATCCAGCAAATAATACTTACTCACTTCATAATGCTTGGAGTAATAAAAACTCGGTGGATTATTTTCTGCCCCCTCAACTATACCTTGCTGCAAGGATGTATATAGCTCGCCCCAGCTCACTGGCGTAGCCGAACCACCCATTAGATTGACCATATCAACCGCACTTTGGCTATTCATCACTCTGATTTTTAAGCCTTTGAGATCCGATGGCTGGGTGACTTTTTTATTCGTTGTATAAAAACTGCGACTGCCCGCATCAAAATATCCAAGCCCTTTTATTCGCACATTAAGGCCTGCATTTAAAACTCCTCTACCAATATCGCTATTGAGAACATCCCAATAGTGTGTTTTGTTACTAAACAGATAGGGAATGCCAAATAGCTTCATCTCAGGAATAAACGCCTCTAGGGAACTGGCAGATACCTTGGTCATGCCTAGGGTGCCAATTTGTATCAGCTCGATAATTTCTCTTTCCGAGCCTAATTGCCCTGACGGATAGATGACAATTTGCATTTTTCCCTTCGATAAATCATTTAATACATCATTCATGTACACAAGTGATTTGTGAACCGGGTGTTGATTGTCCAAATTGTGCGCTAGCCGAATTGAAGTTTTTTCTGATTCAGAGGTATCGCAAGCAGAAAACAGCAGAACTATCGCGAGGCTAGCAAGTGCTCTGCTTAAAAAAGTTAAACATCTCATGCAGGAATTTCCGTTAACAATACCGACTGATCGACAATCGCACCTTTGTGTAAAATAACATTTGCCGCACATATTTGGCCGGAGGCGATGGATGAAAGAACATCTTTTCCCGCTAACCGATTAGCCAAATAGGCACCATTGAATGAGTCACCGGCAGCCGTAGTATCAACCGGGGAGACGACAACATCTAGCGGGATATGCTTACTGATATCCTTTTCAATCAGGTAACATCCATGCTCACCATTTTTAATGACAATTTCGGAAGCTGGCGTAGTTTGCCATCTTTTAAAGCATTCCTGAATTGAATGCTTGCCATACAGCAACACTTCGTCTTCATAGCTAATAAGGGCAATATCGGTCTGCTGCATTATCTTAGAATAGGTAGCCCTGGCATAGGCGATACTTCTCCAGCAGCGCGGCCTGAAATTATTATCAAAGACTACTTTTCCACCTAAAACACGATATTCCGTCAGAAACTTCATCAACGCTATCAAGTCCACTTCGCTGTATATCGATAACGTAATGCCACTTAAAAAAATAAATGGGTAATTTACAAGGTCATTAAATACCTCGGGGTAGTCGCCAATCAGTTTACGAGCAGGCGAGTTGTCTCGCCAGTAATAAAATAAGCGTTCGCCAGCGTCATCATTATCAATGACATAAAGGCCTGGCAAACCTTCTTCGACGTATCTGATCTGCTCTACGCCAACACCTTCATTTTGCCAACTCCTAACCATATTCTGGCTAAAAGGATCTCCGCCGAGCACGGTAAAATAATCGCAACAACCACCGCAGCGGGCCAAATAAATCGCCGTATTCAAGGTATCACCACCAAAAGCCATTAGATACTGAGAATTGGATTGCCGGCTCAACTCAAGCATGCATTCCCCTATAATCGCTATTTTCAAGTAACACCTTTTTGCTAAGAATTTTCTTCAATTAAACCGCATCTTGAATTATTGGTCAAACCACCTTACCATTATGCCAATGGGGATGACAGAGATAATTACCCCTGCCCGTTGGCTAATTGGCGACTTGATAGAATTTTTGTGTTGCAGAAATTGATTTCTGATAGAATTCTCGGTGTGCTGAGCTGCTGTTTTTGACGGACTATGCGATTTACCGTTTAAATTAGGGAACCAAATGAAACTACAAGCGATTAAGACCGATCGGCTTTACGTTAAAGTTGCTGCGCAACTGTCAAAACTGGTGAGTGATGGTGTTATTTTGCCTGGCTCTCGCCTTCCTTCTGAGCGCGAATTAGCTCAAAAGTTAAACGTAAGCAGGCCTTCAGTTCGCGAAGCTATGATCGCTCTGGAGCTATCGGGCATCGTGGAAATCAGAACGGGTTCTGGCGTTTATGTTACAGAAAAGAAAGCCTTTCTCGTAAACGAAGATAAAGGCATGGGGCCGTTCGAGATCCTTGAAATTCGCTCAATCCTGGAATCCGAAGCATGCGCTCTAGCTGCTAAAAATATAACTGATGAGCAAATCCAACAGTTGAAAGATGCCATTATTGAAATGGAAGAAGAGGAAAAACGGCCTGACAGTTCAGAGAAAGCTGACTGGAAATTCCATAGTATTATTGCCGCAGCTAGCCAAAACAGTGCTATATCTTCTGTCATCAATTGGTTATGGGAGCTTAGAAATCAGTCTGATTTAAGCTCTGTATTTGCAGCCCGGTTGCGGGAGGAAGGTGTCCACCCTTCCATTCAGGACCATAAAGACATCGTCGCGGCGCTAGAGAGTCGAGATGGCCAGAAGGCAAAACAGGCCATGCTTAAACATATAGAAAACGCATCTGTTGCCGCTTCGACTTATTTTGACAGTGACCCATTTTCAAAAATAAAGTTGTAGCGCCTGCCTCTACGAATTGCCGTATCGCAAACTCTTTCTCTAACCGAACTCATGCGTTTTAGCCAATTTGCGTCAGTCCGTCTAACCTATCCTGAACCAAAAGAAGCCAACTCCGCTTTTATACCCCTCTTTTCAATCATTTCCAAATACCTCGCAACCGTATTGACAAAGGCTTGATCAGCTAAAAGTTCGCTATTGCAAATTCCCGAGAAAGTTAAGATATCAGCGACGTGCTCCGGGTAATTGTCGAACTTATGACTTGCCCTGGCAACCAATTGCTGAGCCATAGGGTCGACAACAGCATACGCCTCACCACTTTCCTTAACTGCCTTTAAGTAACGGCACCAACTGGCTATCACAAATGCAATAGGATGAGATACTCGATTCTGGCGGGATAGGATTATTGATAGAGGTTTGATAAGCCGTTGCGGTAACTTTTGAGAACCGTCGCTCGCGACTTGAGTAGTTTTGTAAGGAACCTTATTATTTGAAAATCTTTGAATGATTATCTTTGAATACCTTGATAAGTCAATATCGGGCACATTATCAAGCGTGATTAGAAGATCCTGATGAAGCAATTTGATTAACTTTAAACAGTCGTCATCACCAACGGCCTGATGAATATAATCGTATCCCATCAAAAAACCTACATAGGCCAAGGCCGAGTGCGCACCATTTAATAACCGCAACTTCATGTTCTCGAACGGCTCTACATCTGCAGTAAATAGTGCTCCAACCTTGTTCCAAGCGGGCTTTTCAGCGGCAAAGTTATCTTCGATCACCCACTGCCGGAATGGCTCAGTAATAACGATACAACTATCTTCCAAGCCCAGTGCATTAACGGATTCGTCAATATCCAGCTGGGTGCTTGCCGGTACGATTCTATCAACCATGGAATTACAAAAATTGACATTGGTCTCTATCCATCTCCCCAACCCTGAATCCACAAGTTGCGCATATTCTTGCACAATATTGCGCATGATTCTGCCGTTAGACGGAAGATTATCGCAGCTGATTATCGTTAGTTTTTCACCGGATTGCTTTCTTTTCCTACAGGCCTCAACAATAAAGCCAGCAAACGTTTGAGGCTTCTGCGGATGGGCTAGATCATGCTGTATAGCTGCGTTATTGATATCTAGGTGTTCACCGCTTGAATCCCTGCAATAGCCTTTTTCGGTAATTGTTATAGTGACGACCTTGGTATTAGGGCTGGCAAGCGCTTCGATCACATCCTGAGGGCATTCAGGCGCAACAATGACTCGATCAATGGCACCCACCACTCGAACTCTGTCTTCATGACTCGAGCGTTCCAAAACTGAATATAGGTAGTCCTGTGGCTGCAGTTTATTACGGATATCAGGGGAACGTAGGCTAACGGCAGTAATTTTCCAGCGGGGATCAAGAGCCAGTAAATCGTCGGTAAAAACGGCTTGATGGGCCCGGTGAAAGGCACCAATGCCGATATGCACTATGCCTGATGTTAACTTACCAAGGTCGTATTGGAATGTTTTTACATCGGGTCTCAGATCCGACAATGTGTGAGATGAAAGCAGACGAGTCATTATAGTAGATAAGCCTTTTTTACCAGGTTATAGCTTAGCTCGAACAAAATAGACTCAGCCTGCACTTCCGTAATCCGGTGATCAGCCACCAGTTCAGCCAGATAGGCACAGTCTACGCGTCGAGCAACATCGTGTCTGGCTGGTATTGACAGAAACGCACGAGTATCATCATTAAAGCCAACAGAATTATAAAAGCCGGCTGTTTCAGTCGTTTGTTTCCGAAAGCGCGCCATACCCTCGGGGCTATCGTTAAACCACCAGGCAGGCCCAAGCTTTAATGCAGGATAGTGGCCCGCTAACGGCGCCAGTTCCCTCGCGTAGCATGTCTCATCTAGCGTGAAGATAATTAAAGAAAAATCAGGATGACAGCCATATCTATTGAGCAGAGGCCTCAGGTTCTCAACATATTCGCTTACAAGGGGTATGTCTGCACCTTTGTCTCTCCCGTATCGTTGAAATAGCAACTCGTTATGGTTTCGATAGACTCCTGGGTGAATTTGCATTACCAAGCCATCTTCAATACTCATCGACGCCATCTCCGTGAGCATTTGTGCACGAAAGTCATCGGCATCGGCACTTGAAAACTTTTGCGAGCGAATTTTCTGGTACAAAGCCTCCTTACTTTGAGAGTCTAAGTCCAGCGTCCTAGCTGTTAAATGCCCATGATCCGTCGATGTGGCCCCCATTTTCTTAAAAAACAACCGACGAGACTTTAGGCTATCCAGGTAGCCGGAAAAACTATCGATATTTACTTTGGTGATATTAGATAATGTTGTCAGATTCTGCTCAAATCCCTCATACTCAGGGTCGACTACGTTGTCTGGTCGAAATGCAGTAATCACTTTTCCTTTCCAGCCACTCTCGGCAATTTTGGCGTGGTGGCGCAAGTCGTCCAGAGGAGACTCTGTGGTAGCAATCACCTCAATATTGAATTTTTCAAATAGCTCCCTTGGCCTGAATTCATCCGTTTGCAGGCAACGGGTAATATGCCAAAAGTAAGCATCTGCATTTTCGCAACACAGCTCTTCTTCTAAATCAAATACAATTTTAAAAACGTAATCGAGCCATAAGCGGGTTGGTGTTCCCTGAAACTGATAGTAGTGTTTTGCAAAAACTCGCCAGATCTTTAAAGGGTCCTGCTCAGCATTGTTACAGCCATCATCAAAGCCTAACTCAGCCATCGTTATTCCCTGACTGAACAGCATTCGTAGCAAATAGTGATCCGGCTTAATCAACAAATCGCTTGCGTTTGAAAAACAGCGATTTTCAGCAAACCATTCAGGATCCGTATGGCCATGTGGACTGACGATGGGTAGGTCTTTAACTGTTTTGTATAATCTCTTGGCGATAGCACGTTGTGTAACATCGGAACTAAAAAGTCGATCTTCGTGTAGGTTAATAGACTGAATCAAAATACAATACCAACTATTTATTTTCTAGTATAAGATAAAGCGTGAATAACACCCCGTAACTCCGCAAGCCCTTTAAGCCGCCCCAGATATGAGTATCCGGGTTTTGCATTTTCCGTTTTTACTTCATCTTCAAGTAAGTGCCCATGATCAGGCCTCATGGGAATAGGCAAATCAAGCCCTCGTGCCTTGCGTTTTTCTTCTTCCTTGAGCAATGCGTCAATCAGGGCCACCATGTCATTGTCGCCACTGAGGTGTTCAGCCTCATAAAATGAACCGTTTGCTTCCCTGACGACATTCCTTAAATGCGCAAAGTATATTTTTGAGCCGAATTCCTCAACTATTGCAACGAGATTGTTGTCTCCGCGAGCACCGAAGGAACCTGCACACAGTGTCAGACCATTTGCGGGGCTATCAACCGCATTCAAAATCTTTCTAACGTCTTCTTGCGTTGATACGACACGTGGCAACCCAAACAAGGAAAATGGCGGATCATCTGGGTGTATACACAAATTAACGCCTGCTTCTTCGGCTACCGGTATAATCTCTGCTAAAAATGCAACTAGGTTTTCCCTGAGTCCGTCTTCACCTAGGCATATAAACTCGGCAATCGTTTGTTTTAGTGACTCGCGACAGTATGAGACTTCTCCGCCTGGAAGACCACTAATGATATTGCTTTCCAAAAGCTTGAGCTGCTCCTGACTCATGACGTCAAAGTGCTGCCTTGCCAGCTTACCCATTTCCTCAGTGTAGCTTCTATCGGCATTTTCCCGCGCTAAAACAAACATGTCGTAGGCCACAAAATCAATCATATCAAAGCGAAGTGTGGACCCTGTGTTCTCGAGGTAATAATCCAGATTTGTCCTTGTCCAATCAACCACAGGCATAAAGTTATAACAGACAATCCCTATTCCCGCTCTGCCAATATTTTTGATTGACTGCTTATAGTTATCAATTAACTCTTGGTAATTTCCTGTTCGAGTCTTTATATCACTGTGAACATGCAAGCTCTCTACTACGCTCCATCTCAACCCAGCACTTTCAATAAAATCCTTTTTAGAGAGTATCTCCTCAAATGGCCAAACCTCTCCGACTGCGAACTCATTCAATGAGCTTACAATGCCAGTCGCTCCCGCCTGTGCTACTTTCTTCAATGAAACAGAATCATTTCGATCAAACCATCGCCACGTTTCTAACATCTAATATACTCATTATCCAATAGTTGGTTTGGCCAACTGCCTATACGGTCAGAGGCGTTAATGACTGTAACTTGTCAAGGTTATTGACGAGTTTGCTCCTGTTGTTTTTGCAAATAGAAATCGCGTAAGACATACCACGCTTGCTTCTTCTCGCCGGTTTCAGAAAGCAGCCCCTTGCGATTCCAATAATCTTGAATATTGGCCAAAGGCCTCTTAGGTGAACGAAAATCTTTCAGAATCCAGGGTGTAACGCCTCTCAGTAGTGAAAAGTTCTCGATCATTTGAAGGTTATGCTCATAGACTGCGGCCTGATACTCTTCAGTCCAGCGTTCATTCGATTTACCATGCAGGCCTTGCAAAGCGCCGCCACCAAATTCGCTCATAATAACCGGCTTTAGGTATTTTGATTCCCAGGAAAGACTCGAACACTCTTCCGGCTTCTTTCCATACCAACCACAATATGCATTGATGCCAATAACATCGACAACGTTGGCCAGTGGGTCATCAATGAGTTTTCCATTTTTGGAGCTTGTCTGCGTGTCTAAAGCTGCAGTGATTAGTCGAGTGTCGTCCAAGCCGCGTGCTTTTTCCACAAGGTCTGTGAGGAAATTCAAGCGTTGTTCATGATTAGGGGTTTCATTGGCAACAGACCACATAATCACGGAAGCCCTGTTTTTATCGCGGGATATCATTTCTGTGAGCTGTTGCTCTGCGTTAACATAGACCTCTTCATTTTCAAAGACAAGGGTCCAATAAACGGGTATTTCCGACCAAACCATCAGGCCTAGTTCATCGGCAACCTTTACCATGAATTCGTTATGGGGATAGTGCGCCAAGCGAACAAAATTACAGCCTAGCTCCTTTGCCCAACCAAGCAGCAATCGGGCATCTTCTTCACTCCAGGCTCGCCCATTTGTTAGGGGTGACTCTTCATGGATACTAATACCCCTAAGATACAGGGACTGACCATTTAATTTGATCTCCGATCCATCCACTTCAATGGTTCGAAAGCCAATGCGATCTTGGATTGTCTCGCCGTTATATTCCAGCTCTACCTGATAGAGCTTGGGTATTTCTGGGCTCCATAACTCAGCTTGTTTTTCCAGATTAAAGCTGGCAGTACCGGACCTACCTACTTCTATCTGTTTATAAACGTCTAACTCTGGAATACGCAAGGTGATTTTCTCTCCGGTTTTAGGCTTTCCGGAAATCTTGAATGAACCCGTAATAACAGATTGATCTTTCTTTGATAGCTGAATCTTGTAGTCAGCCAGATAGGACCCTGGAAGCTCCAAAAGGCTCACGCTTCGAGTAATGCCTCCATAGTTCCACCAATCCGTATTCACGGTAGGCACCTGATTGCGCTCTCTTCTGTTATCAACCTTTACGACAATAAAGTTACTGCCATCTTTAAGCTTCTCGGTAATATCAAATTGAAAACCGGTAAAGCCTCCTTGATGGGACCCAACTTTCTCTCCATTAACGTAAACAATAGCCTGATAATTTACGGCGCCAAAGTTCACGACGTAGCGTTTATCCGCCTTCTTGTTAACCGAAAAATCTTTGTGGTACCAAACAGTGCCTTCATAAAACATCATATGTTGTTTCTGACTGTTCCAATCGCCAGGCACGTTAATTTTATCCGCGGTACTAAAGTCATATTCGATCAGATCCCATGAGTTAACCATTTTCCGGTTCTTAAACCATCCGCTCTTGGACACCTCGTATCGGTGGTTATAATAACCCGTCTCATATTGATCGATAATGTAGCTCCACTGCCCATCCAGGCTAGTAGTATTTCGTCCTTCTGGGTTTTGAATCAGGCCTGTAGCTACCGAGGTAGGTAGCTGTCCAGCATAAGCATTCATCGCGATTGACAACCAAAGAAGAAGAAAACAATACATTCTATTTTTCATAGATAATTTTCCTAAGATATTCTAAAACTAAAAATCTGTTACGGTATCGTTCATCACCGAATTACATTGGGTACTATTGGTCTTTTCCGTTTGATAAAGTTGAATATTACTAATCGACAGATCCAACTCCCCTGCAGCGTGCAACTCAAATAACGACACCCCACTGCCCTTCACCCTGCTATTACTATATTTACTAAAGCAAGAGAGATTTATCGATATCTGCTGCCATATACCTGGAGGCAATGATCTTAGCTCATCGGCAATGTCATAAGCCGTATAACAGCTATTCGAGTCAGTTATCGTTGCAGGGCACTTCACAACCACCCATACAGGGTCACTGATAGCGCTACCTGTTTTTACTGTTAACGAAATACTGGAAGAATTGGACGCTAGGGTGGCCATCTCTTTTTCCCTGCCCGCTATGCTGACAAACTTTACCCCTGAACTTTCTTGGCCGAAGAACTTGACGCGAAAAGCATCTTCTTGAACCATCTTATCGATCGTTCGATAGTGGATTCCATTCGATACCTGCGTATTGGCACGAATAGCCACATCCTTTTTCCCCGATGTCAAAAACATCTTGAGAAATTTGTGCGGCTTGCCCTCGAATATTGAAATACCTTTTTTATCGACAGAACCAAGCCCAAATTCTTCAGGCAAATCGGACGGTAAATGAACCAGTTCGCCATATCTCAAGCCGAACCCGTAGGGGAACAGAGGCCTATAGTCCCTATCAGTTTTATTAACAAGCTGCAGAGGCGAGGATGGCCAAGAAAACGAAAGCTTGCCGCTAAAGTTATGTTGGACCTTATCATCCTTATCCCTCAGCAAAACATCGGCTACTGCCTGGCCCTCTGACCCAGGCAACCAAGCCGCAACAAAAGCATCGCTGGCATTGAGCTCAGCATTTACCCAAAGTGGTCGGCCACTGAGGAATATAGACACGACGGGTATACCCTGCTCGTTCAAACTTTTTAGTAAAGCCAGGTCTGTTTGTTCATCCTTCCTATATGCTAAGTCGGATAAGTCCCCATGTCCTTCAGCATAGGGGTCTTCGCCAAAGACGACGATGGCCACGTCTGGCTTTCGGGAAAATTTGCCTTCAGTATTGAGCTCAATATGCCCCCCCGCCGCCTTAACCTGCTGCGCAAAGCCCTCATAGATTGAACTGCCACCAGGAAAGTCGCTGTTTTTGTTATCGGTTCCTTGCCAGCTAATACTCCAGCCACCGGATTGTTTTCCAATATTGTCAGCGCCGTCGCCCGCGACCAGGATATTAAAATTAGGAGACAGCGGTAACAAATTTCCGTTATTTTTTAACAGTACCAACGATTCTCGGACTGCCTGCCGGGCAACTTGACGGTGATTTTCACTGCCGAAGCGATCGACACTCCCAGCCAATACTCGATTTGCAGGGCTAGCTTTATCAAACAGGCCAGCACGAAGTTTTACCCGCAATATACGACTCACCGCATCATCTATTCGCTCGAGAGGAATGATACCCAGCTCAACTTGATTGATCGTGTTTTCAAGCAAGGGTTTCCACGCCTTTGTTGGCACCATTATGATGTCGAGACCCGCGATCACCGCTTCTGGGCAGTCTTCGTTACTGCAACCATTTATCTGCCCGTGTCCATTCCAGTCTCCCACAACCAGACCATCAAATCCCATTCGTTCTTTTAGCACATTCGTTATCAGGTATTTGCTGCCATGTATTTTTTCGCCGTGCCAACTACTAAAGGATGCCATCACAGACTGAGCGCCGGCAGTAATCCCACCTACATAGCCTTGAGCGTGTATATTGAACAGTTCCTGCTCATTTGATTTGTTATTTCCTTGGTCATCGCCGTCGATGGTGCCTCCGTCACCAATAAAGTGTTTTAGCGTGGAAATAACGTGCTGACCCGCGAAGAAATCTCCGCCGGCCTGCCCCTGTAGTCCTTTGACAAAAGCGGCAGCATATAGGCGAACTAGATCCGGGTCTTCTGAATACCCTTCATAGGTCCTTCCCCATCGATCATCACGTACCACTGCAACCGTCGGCGAAAAAACCCAATCGATACCTGTTATTAAAACCTCTGCGGCAGTGACCTCTGCAATTTTTTCGATTAATGGAATATTTCTTGTCGCACCAAGCCCTATATTGTGGGGAAATAGCGTAGCCCCGACCACGTTGTTGTGTCCGTGAACAGCGTCTGTTCCCCACATCGTTGGAATATCAATACCATCTAGACTGCTATCCACCGATGCTTGATGCATTTTTTCAGCAACGTCTAACCAGTCTTGAACCGTCGCATACTTATCGTTGTTTGGAAATCCACTGGCGCCATTCAAAAATGAGCCAAAACCATATTTGCGCATATCCTCAACTGTGAAATCGCGCAGCTCAGGTTGAATCATCTGCGCGACCTTTTGCTCCAATGTCATGGTTGATAATATTTCGTCTATGCGTGCTTCAATATGAGAGTCAGCCTTGACTTCAACATCCAGTTTAGGCCATATGTTTCCGCCACCCACTAACTGATCGTTAACTCGCGTTTGGCACCCACCTATAAGGGCCAATAAAAGCGCTGGAATTAGCAGTTTTTTCGTTTTTTTATCCATTAAATTTAATAATCCCACTCGAGGAAACAAAGGTCTATGTCCATCTAACCTGCAACAATCAACATCTACTCGAAGCCGTCAGAATAAATGCTTGCCATTCTCCATCTGAAACTGGAAGCATCGTTTATACTTAATTAATCAAGGACCTGACTCGTTACAGGTAAAGACAATGTTCTTTAGACGAAGCCCTTAGAAACCGCAGGACGACCCAGAAAAAATAAACGGATATTTTATCGCGACCCAAAAAAACAAGGTCGAGTGATCAGCCAACCACTGATCACTCGACTCTTGGCCGCTATCTAAAAGTTAAAACGAGCACCCAGAGCAAAACGGCGCCCATACTGATTGGCATTCAAAAACTGCCTCTCGTACCGACCGAATGTCTGCTCTGTTTCATTGTTTAGATTTATGCCTTCAAAAAATACCGTCATATTCTCAGCAACACTGTAGTTAACACTCATATCCCACTGGCCAAACTCTTTGGCAAATTGTGGCGGTCTGTCCGAGGAAGCACCAGCTTGTCCGACCCCTTTGAGGTAACTATCGCGCCATGCATAAACCACATTGAAAGACAACGAGTCATCTTCATAAAACGCTCTAAAATTGGCTGAATCGCCTAACCCAGTTAAAGGCCTTTGATGCTCCAAACTGGTCACGTCAAATTCAACATCACCATTAACTATAGTCGCATTGGCACTGACGCCAAATCCTGTTTCACCAAATAGGTGCTGTACGGCTATTTCAATACCATCTACAACCTTGCTGTCTGGCCCGTTGAATGGAAAGGTAACATCCCACTCCATCAACGGATCAGAAGCCTCTGGCTCCAGATAGCCTTGTTCATTCAAGACCGCACCATTGGACAACATCTGAGCAAAAATTGCGTCGTGGGTATTTTGCTCACCCCTTGCAAGTACATCGGCTTCTGCTTGCTGCCATCGGGGGCCCAAATATATATCGTGGATCCCGTCAACTGTTGTAGTCTCTGTTGTATTACCCAAGAAGTTTTCAACATCCTTTCTAAAGTAACCTATGGAAGCATAGCTCCCTTCCGCATAATAGTACTCTATGCTTAAGTCGAAGTTTGTCGACTCATAAGGTAGCAGGCTTGTATTTCCTGAACTGCCATTACGAGAATTAATTTTAGGAACCGTTGATAAAGAAAGTCCGCCGGCCAAGCTACCCAGCGGAGCCCTGGCTATCGATTTGCCCCAAGAAGCTCGAGCAATAATATCATCACTAAGGTCTGCTTTAAGATCAACCATCGGGATGAAAACATCGTGACTACCGTATTGCTCCAAGAAGTTAATGTCACTTTGAGCAAACTGCGTATGCCACTCACTACCTCCCTGCCACCAAACAGCGATAGGCACTGGCTGCAATTTAGAACTTGTTACATCAGTCTTCTCGTAACGCGCTCCAATATTGAGGTAAATTGGAATATTTCGGACATCAAACTCCCAGGCAGATTGTATATAAATGCTGGTCGTCTCTTCTTGCACTGCGCTTTCTTTATAATTTGCCTTCGGCCCGAACGCACCGTTAAGGGAAAAATGGTCGTCCCCGAATGAAGCTTCATTAAAGAAGGCGGCCGTCCGGGCCGCGAGCTCATCAAAATCAGCCATATAGTAATAGCTAGTGAGAAGATCGCTGCCACCACCGCCAAACTCATCTAAAAAGTCGTTTGTGGCTACTCGAGAAAACATACCATCAGGCAGCACGTGTGTGTAGTCGGGATCATACCCGGAACTTACGCCGTTTGTGGTGGATGAAGTAAATCCTCCCATATTTTGTTCTGTTCTAGCTAAACCAAACTCAACGTTTACCAAGGGATTATCAAAGGTATTTTCCCAATTACCATGAAGTTGCAGTTGCTTTATCTCTGACTCGCCATCATAGGCAGAATATTTACTATAGTGCGAATCAATATCGCCGGGGGCCAGTTCATAAGTTCCATTGTCCCACAAGACTTGAAACTGAGGAACATCGCCGGAACGATAGTCATAAAACTTAGTTTCCAGCTGATCCGAACCAACTGTCATATTAACCATACTACGTGAACTGGGATCACCTGCATTATCCGACTTGTTACTTGAGTCATGATAATCAAGCACAAGGGATAATGTATCGGTAACCTGCCAATCTACATTAAATCCCAATGAACCAGCACTGACTCTTCTAGTCTCTCGGGTATAGGTAGTAGCTGCATCATTGCCCGCAATTTCTGCCGCAATGGCAGTGCCGTTCTCATCCAGCTCGTAGGCGCTAATGTTTCCGCCAAACTCATTCCACATACCCCAGCTTACGTGGTTAGAACCGGTTGTCGCCTCTGTAGCCGTATAATCCATGGAGAGTGTTAGATTATCCACAGGTGCATATTGAAAGGTCACATTAGCGTTTTTTCTTTCCCGCTGAAGGTCTGTAATTCCGTATTTCAAGTTTCGCGGAAAGAATGTATGGCCGATTGGATTGCCATCAACATCCAGAGGCCTGCCATCGATAATATTTGATGCATCCAGGCTGTCTGGCTCCACATTGACGTGCCATCCACGTATGTTGGCCTGCTGCTGTTGGAAATCCCGACGTTGGTGATTCAGGGATACAGCAACACCGAATCTATCATCGGCAAAGGTATTTGAATAAATCGCTGATAGCTCTGGTGTAATATCTTCTCCAACTACATTTGAACTATCATGTATGGCCTTGCCAGAAAAAACAAACTTCTCACCCGGGTTCTCCAAGGGTTTGAGCGTGACGATATTTACCGTAGCCCCAAGGCCGCCACTAGGGTTATCAGCTCTAGCAGTTTTGTGAACCTCCAGAACGGATACTGCATCGGACGACAGGTTTTCCAGACTATATGAACGTGTATTACCTGTCCCAGGCATCTGCCGACCATTCAAGGTAATCAGATTAAAGCTTGGCCCAAAACCGCGCACCGTTATTTGACTTCCTTCACCGTTAGACCGGCTAACCGATACACCCGTAATTCTCTGCAATGATTCCGCCAAGTTAGTGTCCGGGAATTTGCCGATGTCTTCTGCAGAAATAGCATCAACCACACCCGTCGCGTCCCGCTTGAAGTCCATTGAGCGAATCAAGCTACCGCGAATACCCATCACCACAATTTCTTCCAAGGTTTCAGTATATTCGGGATCCGCGTCTGTGATGTCCTGCTGTGCCATTGCTGGCGTCATGAAAGCCGCGCCCAGCACGAGTGAAATACTTGCGGCTGGCAATGTTTTCTTAAACTGAGTATTTTTCATAATTACCTACTTTTTTTATGTCTTTCAAACGGGAGGCATCGATATGCCACCCGTTCAATTATCAGGAACTTATTGAGTTGTAATAGCTACGTTATCAATTCGGAATACCGACCCTGCGCTCGTACCATATCCTGGGTAGACCATCACTATGTCGATCTCACTTACGTCAAGACCTGCATCAAACAGCTGTGTAAGCGGATAGGTGTAGGTTTGCCATTCACCAACAGTCGGAGCTACACCCTCATAGCTTTCAGTCAAGTTAAACTTAACAGCGGAAGCCGCATCACCCGATTCGACCTTGATCCCAAAGACAGCACTGCTGTCATTGGGAGCTGCTACCATCTTGAAATCAAATCGTAAAACTCCGTCAGACGCCATGAGATCACTCGCATCGAAGTAGATCCCATCCTGAGCTCTAAATCCGAACACGGTGCCTTGTGATGTACCTACAAACTCAGCAACTGTTCCATGCTCTGCATCATCTTCGTCTGTCGGGGTTGAGCAAGCGCAAGAGTCCCAGCTAGGCCAATCGCTATTCTGACCATCTTCATAAATAGTCAGAACTTCAGCCTTAGGCATACTGCCTGCATCATAGATCCGCACATTGTCCAATCTGTATTTGGCACCAGCACCGCCACTCCAGTTAGGAGAAATCGCAAGGATATCGATTTCGCTAACGTCAATACCGGCGTCAAAGAAAGACTGTAGCGTAAATGTGAAGGTTTGCCATTGGCCTGTTACAGGCTCTAAACCTTCCAAGCTATCAGTCAATTTAAAAGTATGATCAGCAGCTTGGTCGCCAGACTCCATCTTGATCTGCCAATAACCGTCAGGGTTGGTTATGGGATCAATCACCTTCAAATCAAATTGAACAACGCCATTGGCCAATGCGCTGGAAGCATCCATGTAAACACCATCTTCGGCGATTTTAAAACCCGCCAAGGTGTTACTGCCGCCAATGACAAACTCCGCTACCATCCCTTGATTAGTATCATCCATTTCAACGGTAGGGGTTGAGCCGCCACAGCAGTCCCAGATACTCCACGGGTCTTCAGCCTTTTCACCAAACATCAGGAAACCATCCAAATGTTCAGATGCAGTGAGATCGTAGATCTTGGCATTATCAATGCGATAGGTAGCTCCAGCCCCTTCGCCCCAGTTCGGGTAAATCAGAAAGATATCAATGGAGCTTAGATCCAGGCCATTAGCTTCCAAGTCAGAAAGCTTAAACGTATAGGTTTGCCATTCACCAGAACTAGGTGCAGCACCTTCGATACTATCCGTTAAAGCAACTTTTGCAAAGGTTGCCGCGCCGACACTTTCAGCTTTAAAGTACCACGTCACGCTTGGATCGAAAGGCATAGTGACAACTTTCAGGTCAAACTGCATAACACCATTGGCAACGAGACTTGTGGCATCGAAAGGGGCTGGCAGCACATCTGGTGCTGTGATCACGTTTTCCCTTGACGCAAACCCTGTAACGGCATCGCCGACAATGGAGAACTCAGCTACAGCACCGTGAGCATCATCTTCATCAACAACAACAACCGGAGTTGTATCACCAAGGGAATTCCACATCGGCCAGACATTATTTTCGGCATCTTCAAACAGCACTACTTCGAGGGAAGAGTTATCTGAGCCTATATGAAGGTTAGCGATACGATAAACCGCACCCTCCCCTGAACTCCAACCAGGGTAAATCATCACGACGTCGATCAAGCTTAAATCCAAACCTTTGTCGAACAGCGCTTGCAGCGAAAAGGTATAGGTCTGCCATTCACCCTCTACCGGCTCTTGACCTTCCAAGCTCTCTGTAAGAAACATATTCACAGCTGTAGCGGCGTTATCACTTTCAATTTTAAATGTCCACACAGGATTTTCTGGCATCGCCACAACTTTCATATCGAAGCGAACAAAACCAGCTTCAAGATCTGCCGATGCATTGTGCGGCGAGGCACTTCCAGAAGAATCCGTTATAAATTCTTCTCTAGAAATAAAGCCAGCGACAGTGGAATCTGCACCAACAGAAAACTCAACGACGTCACCTTTATCTGCATCCGTAACCAGCTCTGGCGTATCAGTACCGTTACTAAACCACGCTGGCCAGTTGGGATTAAGTGCGCCTGCGAATATCTCAAGCATTTCCCCTGTAGGCTCTTGAACAGGAGCCGGCGGCGGTGGCGCCTTACCTTCAACTACAGCGCCGCCCCCAGCCCCGACAGTCTCACAACCTTTACCAGTATCGGGATTTAGTGAGCATTGGTAGACGCGAACATATTCGACTTCAAAGGTATTACCTGCCTGAAATGCAGTTTCATCTATACCTAGGTCATTGTGATCTTCAGGATGATTACCTCCAACCGCGAAATTCAAGAGCATAAAGAACTCTTGATCAAATGGAGAGTTATCCCAAAAGGATTCCAGCTCCCCAGTTACTGGATCGAAATATTCGGAAAACCAACCTTTATGGCTTAGTCCGACAGCCTCGCCTTTACCGTTATAACGAATCTCTGATTTGCGTTGAGTTTGGTAAAGTACGTCGTCTACGTACCAGCGAATTTCACCCTCTTGCCATTCAACAGCATAAGTATGAAATCCATCTGCGGGGCTCACACTGTTTGGCAGGTGATATCTCATACCTGAGGAAGAATTATTCGGCCAGAATTTTCCGTAGTGAAGCGAGCCTGACACGGCGGTTTCTTCAGCGCCAGCTGCATCAGTCGTTTTCAAATTGATGGATTCCATAATATCAATTTCGCCTGACTTCGGCCAAGTTCCGTAAACTTCATTCGTTGACTTCATCCAAAAAGCCGGCCAACTACCCTGCCCCGAGGGTAGTTTAGCGCTCATCTCGAATCGGCCATATTTAAAGTCGGCTTTATATCTAGAGTTCAATCGTGCAGACGTAAAAGGCTGGGCCGCGCCATCTGCGGCTGGCAACGCTACGATTTTGAGGGTACCGTCGCTGACAAAAGAGTTTTCGGCATTTTCTGTGTAACACTGCCTTTCTTGGTTACCTCCCCCACAGTAAACCTCATAAGTCCAATTGCTCTCATCTATTATGTCGCCATCGAACTCATCATTCCAGACCATCTCCCAGTCACTAACGGGAACAACTGGATCAACTTTGGTAATATCTGTGTTCGTTTCAACGCTTCCTCCGCACCCAGTTAGGTAAATGCCAGAAGCCAGAAGACACCATCTTATGACTGTTTTCACTACTTTCCCCTAATATTTTCCAATAACTTCGTTATTATTTGGTCACTTACCAACCTTTTTAATCTTGCAATATGCGCAAATGACTCGTTAGTTTCAGCAAAATTTATCGGGTAGACCCATAGAAAAATGTAGAATCCCCGAGTTACAGGGCAAATTTATCACAAACTAATCCAAAGGTAAAGCTGCCGAATGGCATAATGGCCTTACCAATTTGAAGGTTCGGTTGAGTAACTGATACTGATTGCTATTTAACAAAAATATAACTATAAAAAACTTGTCGGAGTATGGTTAAGCTGCCAGACCAATTTAAAGGTCTGGGGAGACACAGCCTTGGTCGAGAATTGCGACGATGCGTTGCTGCTCGGATAGACTGGGTGCTTTAAAGCAGCAGGGCCCCAACTAGAAGCGGCAGCAAAGCCATTCGCCCCACTCACGCCCGGGCAAGCAATCATCACCCCCGCTTTTAATTTATCCGCCAAATATGTAATCCACACTGTCTGCCCAAGGTATATGGATGGCCAGCGAAGTGAATCTGAGCAGCTTTATAATGCCTACGCATCTGCCCTAGCACTGCATAGCCAAGTTCCTGATGCAAAGAGCATTGCCTTTGTATCTGTTGGCCGGATAACTGAGTAATGTCTGCTTGTAGCCACGGACAACTGACTTGGTTACAGCGGTAATAGGTATGTCTCCTATGACCTCTATAAGTTGCTTAAAAGAGGCTTCATTCTGTGCGGCTGTTCGCACCCCCCAGTTCTCAAGAACTTGTTCCTTCTTATATAGAGAGAAACCTTGAGACAACAAGAGAGATGACTCATCTGGTTGCACTAATTTGAGAGCATTACCTCTTAGCCGCTTACCGCTGCCACCCATCTCAAAGACTTGTTGTCTTAATGTCTGCTCACATGCCTGGGGATTGGAAAAGATAGGGGCTAATTGGTTGACCTTTTGGAAGGCTTCCATCGGGTCTTTAGTGGCTAATGACTGTCGAATGAACTGGTTATTCCAACGAAGATTTAGGTAGTAAACGCCACCTCTAACAATAGTATAAGGAACTGATCGCTTTCTCATTGTGTGACACCTTGTGTGACAAAATGTATCAAATTGAAAGCTAGAAGAAGTAAAACCCCTGTAAAAACAGGGGGTTACCTAGGTTTGGTGGAGGCGGCGGGAACTGCACATAGCCTGTAAGCTATTGATTAATATGCGTTTAATGAGTTTTAAAATCCGCTTTTGTTACATCTTTTGTTACTTAAAATGCTATCTGTTGTTATCCGAGTTTTTTTGTCACTAAACAGCCAATTAGACTCAATATAGCTCCTACTAAAAATACTAACTCACCATGATCATGAATCCAGTATCTTTGGTCACTAGAAAGCTGTGTCTCTGATAGCCAAAGATAACCCACTAAAGAAGCACGAGTTACGTAGTAACTAAGAAAGCCCCCAACTATTGTAATGAGGTGGATCCAAAAAAGCTTTTTCAATTTTTAACCAGTCCTCATTGATTTTTTTAAATACCGAATCAAAGGTTATAGATAATAAGCTAGGTAACATAACAGATCTAGTTGTATAAGATGCATAATAGTGCCATGCCTAATACAAATAACGAAATGTCATTCTACGATTCAGACTTTGAAGTCCAAAGTCGCTGCGGATGGTGCGAGGAATGCGGGGGAGAGATTGACGAGTATGGCGATGAAATAGATGCCGATAAAACGCCTCATGAAGTAGTGTTAATTGTTAATGAAAACGATGGTGATGATTACAGACAACTATCTTTCGATTTCGGCGACAAAGATATACGAAGCAAACAAACAACTTATAAAAAGCCCACGGGCACTTTATCTATTCCTGAGTTTGCTGTTGATTTTGACCTATGCCGTTGCGGCGGCTCTCTTAGAGAGTCGTCATTTAGCTCTTGGGGATTTGTAGACAACCTCACTTTTAATAGAGGTCAGTTTGTTAGCTGTTCAGGAGGGGTTTTTGCCGAATATGGCTCTCTTTACGGCTATCAAGATGTCATCGACCATGAAGTACGTATTGAAGAGGGAGGGCTTGTGAGAACAATCTCGAGCAACGCCCTGCTCGCTTGGGTAACACCAGAGAACAGAGGAACAGTAACTCATCTCATAAAAGAAACCTATAATTACAAAGGTGAGCTTGTCGACTTTTATGCCCATCCACTGCTAGAGCCTTTTATAGAGAATCATCTTCTAACAATGCCTAAAAAAAGAATTACGGAGACATCCAAAGAAGTAGTGTATGAAAAAATCGATATTGACGATTTAGCTAATGCGTCAAATAGCGTTAACAATAGAAGATTCATAGTAGACCGGGAGAGTGAATGGATATCCGACGTAAACCGTAACCATTTATATCTAATGAATGATGATTGGTACGATGGAGTTACATCTGAATGGAGGACTAACAGACTACATACCGCCACAAACTGCGGTACTGCCGCCAGACCAAGGTATGAATGGGGTAACTGCCCGGATGTTTATTGTGGCTTTGTCCATGAATTCTGGGAAGGCACTGAAATATTAAAATCAAGGTACTACGTTTGGGGAGGCATTGTTACTAACCAGCCTAGGCTTTATTATCGAAAAGACGGACGTTTGTTAAATGTCATCGTACGGATAGATGATAAAGAACATATTATATGGACGGGGCATTAGATAAACACTAGCCGAGTAATTAAACCGATGAAAAATTCAAAGTGGCCGTATCTTTTGGAGTCAATTACTTAGTGGATCCCTATATTTATTGTATTTACTCTCTCTTTATTTAATCCTTCTCCAAAAACTCGCCATCCAATAAACGAAAGGACTAATACTCAGATTGAAAGGATTGTCAAAAAGTAGATTTCATCTTTAATTCTTCTTATGTTCTGCATACCACTGCGATATTTTATCAAAATCAAAAATATCGAAGTCCTCATCTAATGCATCGGAGAACAGCAGTAAAAAGGTGGTAAGCGGATCCTCACATTCGTCTATTCTCTCTTTGTTAAAACTAGCTGTCTCGCCACCTTTCTATTGAAAGAGTGGCTCGGCTTAAACCCGCTACGCGGGGCATACATCGCTACGCTCTAGCCAAAAAAACCCCAACCCATTCGGGTTGAGGTCTATTTTTGGTGGAGGCGGCGGGAACTGCATTTATACTGTAAACTACTGATTAATATACGTTTACTGAGTTTATAAATCCGCTTTTGTTACATCCTTTGTTACATTAAATAACCCATTCTAATCCCAACAAAATAGCTCAATTGCCTGATCATTCTGGTCATCAGGACTTCTACTCAGAGGCGCTCTTGGACAGACTCCATCATCGCCTCTGACGAAGGATAAAACTTTTGAACTATCCCAGTCACCTAGAAATTATAACTGGCCTCAACACCATAAAAACGTGGCATATTTGGCAAGCGCGCAATCCCTGTTGCACCAAAGAACGCTTCCGTCGCAACTCGTTCGTCCGTCGCATTTTTAACAAATAACGTCACTGTGTAGCCATCTTTTTCTATGCCCGCACGCAGGTTAACCAAGTCAGACTTACCAGATTCAATAACATTATCTAACTCCCACGATAAAGGTCCCTTACGGATATAATCAGCTCTCATAATTATATCCAGCTCATCACTAAAGGCGGCGACGTATTCAACACCAAGATTTACGCTATATTTGTGTACTCCGGGTATATTATTACCCGTTATATCTCCATAATCAGCCGTAGCCGTAAACTCATCAATTTCAGCGTTAACATAACCGTAACCAAGATTAAATCTTAGGCCTTCAGAAGGCTGAATGAGGGCCTCTAATTCCAATCCTTGAGAAGTACTCTCATCAATACCTAGGTTTTCAAGCGTAAAAGAGGCTAGGTTAAGTCGCGTAAATTGTGTATTTTCGCTATCAATATTGAACACAGCACCGGTTAAGATCATCGCCCCGTCCCACAACGTGGACTTAAAGCCCAGCTCGATATTTTTCGAAACTTCTTTGTCAAAACCCCTCAATATAGTCGGATCAAACTCATTAAACCCTCCACTCCGGAAACCCTTAGAGGCAGACAGGTAAGTCATTGTATTGTCCGTGAATTGATAAGAAATTTGTAGTTTTGGCTGGACTTCACTAAATGTATCCGACGCCTTGGTTAGTTCTTTTTGACGGTCATCAAACGACTCTCGCTTATCCTCATCATATCGCACGGCGAAGGCTATAGACCAATCGACATTAATATCATAATCAAACTGACCAAATACAGCCCATGCGTCACTGCTGTTTTCATCAACTATTGAGTAGGCATATTCAGTACCGAAGTCCGTATCAAAGAAGGTCGCCGAAGTTGCCAAATCATATTCACTTTGAATAACTTGGAAACTGTCAGCACGTCTTTCACTAATTTCTACCCAATCGGAAAACCAATTAAATTGAGAATTAGTTTTTCGGCTTTGATACAAGGCACCCACTTGCCACACTACAATGTCGCTATTACCTGTAAAACGAAACTCTGTCGTTAAAGATTCAGATTGAAAGTCAGTACCCTGTGCACCAGCGAAGAAATCCACAAAGTTGCTGGGCATATTAGTATAATCACCATCGGAAAAAACCTCCTCGTCCACCTCACTATAGCCCAGTATGAACGTCGCATCACCTAGATCGGAAGCCAGATCTGCTTTAATAGATAACTCTAAAATATCTCGATCTGAGGTGCCCATAATATTGGCATTCGCATCAATACCACCTACATCTTTGTCAGCATTAATATCATCCCAGCCAGCCACTGTATAGTTCCCAGCGCCGTCTTCGTTACTAGCATACTTAGCTCTAAAATCGACCGTTAAGTCGTCGTTCACTTGAGCCTGTAACATACCTTGGATACTGGTTCTCTCACTAAAATCAGTTGCTTTATTGAGAAACGTATTATCATCAAACCCACCGGCATCTGTGTAACTACCACCAAGTTGATACTGCAATGAATCCTCAATAATAGGGCCAGATATAAAACCGCTAACCTTAGTTGTATCACCATTACCCAATGTCGCTTTAATTTGCCCTTCAAGCTCGTTTGTAGGGCGACGGGTAACTATATTAATTGCACCACCTACTGCACCCTTACCGTACAAGGCGCCCTGAGGACCCCGCAAAACTTCTATACGTTCAATGGCAAATAAATCTTGGTTGATAAAATCGATGCTGGATGCAGTAACACCATCAACAACATAGGCAATCGGTGGATCACCTACCTGAGGAGTAATCATGCCGCGAATGGTAATTTTAGCAACGCCAGGTCGATAGCCTTCATTAAGCGATAGATTAGGTGTTAGGTTTGCAAAATCATCAAAGTCTTCAATACCTGCCGATTCAATTTGATCTCGTCCGAATGCGGTAATAGAATCAGGCACTTCTTGTAAATTCTCTGCGCGTTTACGCGCAGTAACTACTACTTCCTCCAAAACAAACCCTTGGGCAAAGACATGTATTGGAATGGCCATTGCAAAAGCCGCGATAATCCCGGTACAGAGAATGTGTTTATTAGATTGCTTTCTCGTTTTGTTAAATTGATCTCTCATAATGTTCTCCCTTTTTATAGTCCTAATAGTTAATATTTTGTTAAGTGGGTAACGCAGGTTTCGCTGATAAAGCTAGCGACTCTATAGGTTGATAATCAAAATCGAATCCAAAACAACGCGGCGCAACGAAGCCCAAAGCTTTTTCTGTACGATAGAACGCCGGGCAACCAACGCCATAAACGGTTACCCGCTGACCGAATCGCAGACGCTCAGCATTGATTGGCGTTGAGGTTTCATAGTCAAGAATAGTGATTAGATCAGGCACTGATGCCACCGTCTTACCACCAATTTGGGCAAGCAAATATTCATTTTTTATGCTGATCTTTAAGGGCGACCCATAGCCCTCAAAACTTGCAATCGTGGCCTCGCCAACATCATAACCGCCGATAATTTTGGTAGAACTATCGACAACTTTTCCGGTATAAAGATGATGCACGCCACCGTAGATTGAATTGGCAAACAATGCTGCCATGGGCTCAAATATCCTGTGCGCATTACCCCGATATTCACGCAAGAGGCGTCCCAACTCGACAGAGAAAGTAATGGTACGGGGAACAATGGAGGCCTTTAATTGCCTGCCGGTCATTGGGTGTTCTGCAGAAGTAATCATACCGCCGGAACTTAATGCACACTGTCTGATCTCAAGCTCAAATTCTAAAATATTCTTGGTATGAAACTCCGTGACAGCACCTCTGTAATCGGTAGTCAATGCAGGAGTAGGCAGCACACCGGATATGGGATAAGTCATCATTTGCGCTTCCGGTAGCGCACGGCCCATTCCATCGCCGTCGATAACCGGTATACCCATACCTGCCGCAGCTATAATAGGAATTAATGAATTCGCACCGCCAACCTCAAAAGAAACAACCGCATCTATTTTTTTTCCAAAGCGCTCTTCAAATGCCCTGAGAGTATCCACGGCATCATTTATTGAAGGTAGTAACTCAAGGCTAACGGTGGGCGCCCCTACTCCCCCAAGGGCGACTACAAAAGCATCGTCATCTAAATCATCTGGATCTAGCAGATCAACCGGACCGAACTTATCCAGCGCAGCCTTGGTGATCAGTTCCGCAACATAAGGGTCGCCACCTCCACCTGTGGCCAAAAAAACAGCACCGGCTGATAAATCTGCGAGTGACTCACTACCAAGCTTCTTCATGCTATGAACCCCTTAGCCTGATGAGGGATATCCCCCACCGCCTTAATCCTTAGCCGTGTTGAACCCTCAGCCATATATGAAATTGTTGTTTCTTCAATATCAGCGATTCGCACAGTCTTTGGATCTGCGCCAGCATTAATGGCAATCAATTTTGCTTCATCGGAGATTTTCTTGATGGCATGTTCTCGCGGTATATCTTGATAGCATAGAAGGCTCTCCACTTCGCCTCCAATTTGAGCAATAGCTGCACCGATAGCATTAGCGACACCAGAGTGCTCTGGGCAATACATTTCCGATGCGGCCTCAAGCTTGTCAGCCACCAAAATAGCACCACCGCCGACGAGAATAACGGGCATCGGATCACTAGACGGCATCATTTTCTCAATGCCTTGATTGAGCATTGAGGCAATAGTTCGTAGACCATTTTCGATCGTCTGCGTAGGTAACCGGACCGGAGATTGATTAGGTCCGATCGTTGTCTTACCCGCAGCTACAAGTAAGTCAGTTGCGGTCATTACAGAGCCCCCAAACGCCAACCCCTGCGTCACCAAATTATGGCCCACTGATTCAGGGCCTATACTTCTACCCTCATCAGTCACAAGACTACCCCCACCCAGACCGAGTGAAAGGATGTCAGGCATCCTGAAATTAGTTCTAACGCCACCAACATCGATAACAACATTCGACTCTCGTGGGAATCCACCCTGAAGAATACCAATATCAGCTGTGGTTCCACCGAGATCCACTACGATTGCATCATTAAGACCGGTAAGCTTACAGGCGCCACGAAGGGAGTTCGTAGGACCAGAAGCAAACGTTAATGCCGGAAACTGTCGAACAAACTCGGCGTCCATTAACGTACCGTCATTCTGACTAACAAAAAACCGGCATTTAAGACCCCTTTGCCTTAAAGCGTCAGTAAATGCAGTAACCACGCTGTCGGCGAATTTCAATAGCGACGCATTCAGTAAGGCTGCGTTTTCGCGCTCTAGTAAACCCAGTCTTCCCAAGCTATGTGAACAGGTAATATTTACCTCTGGGATTGCACGGCGAAGCTGCGCAGCCACATCAAGTTCAGGCTGCGACGTCATAGGCGAAAATGCCGCCGAGATAGCTACCGTATCCAAGTTCTTCGATTTAATATCGGCTATAACCTTATTAATTTCCGACCAATCTAGTTCTGCAACCGGGCGTCCATCGTAGAGAGTGCCGCCGTGAACCATATAACCATGGTCGCCAAGACTTCGAGAAATATCTTCTGGCCAACCAATTTTTGGTGGAAGTCCTACACCCGAGGGCAGACCAATACGAATCGCCGCCACCTCAGACAACTTTTTGCGTTCCACCACAGCATTAGTAAATTGCGTGGTACCTAACATGACCGCTTCTACTGAAGATTCGAGTACACCACTATCGGAAAGGATATTCTCCAGCGCCTCTAGAATACCTGATGTAACGTCTACCGATGTAAGAGCCTTAGTCGAAGAAATGACGCTGTCTCCATCGATAAGAACCGCATCTGTATGAGTCCCTCCTACATCAATACCTATTCTCATCGTGTTTCAGTCGTCCCTATAAATGCCAACAGGTAGTAAGCCAGCGCCGCTACGATCATGGCGTCCAGAGCGGCAATGTTTGTTATGGAAATCCAACTCCAAGAACCCATTAGCGCTACACAGGCGCCTAAACCCCATGCTGCAATCGCTTTAGGTCTGGTTTTTTGCTGCAATAACAGTCGATCTTCGTGATACGCACTGCGTCGTAATATCAGGTAATCCACAATAATGATTCCTGACACCGGTACGAAAATAACCGCTAGGTAAAAGAGAAAAGACAGGAAATCGTTCAATATATTCATGAAAGCAGCTAAGGTACCAAGACTACCCAGGATGATGATAAGCGATGTATTGTTGAGTTTGGGTGCTGTGGATTCCACGCTCAGCATCGTGCTGTAGAGATTCAAAGAATTCAGCACCCAACTTCCAAAAATTACAATCGCGAATGCTGCCCAACCAATACCCAGTGTCAGCATAATATTGAGTAGGTCATCATCTTCAAGAGCTGTAGCGGAGAGGCCTCCGGCACTGATAACAATAAATTGTATTACCAGGTAAGAAGTGAGAACAACAAAAATTCCTCCACTCCAATGGCGAACAAATCGGGTAATATCTGGCAGGATCACTGCGCCCACGATCGCCGATCCAACAACAGCAGAGACGCCGTCGCCAAAAGATAGTTCGTTGGCTGAGGATGTCCTCATAATTTGCGTAAGAGACTGGTCAGTCAAAGAACCAACAATTAATTGTGCAGTCACCGCTATTAACACCGGGACTAGAAAGGCAGAGAGCGTGTTAATTGCTCTAAAGCCGAACACGGTGGTTACTGTCATAATAAGGCCCGCAAATATCTCAATAGGCCATGCAGGGACAGAAACCGCATATATATCCACAGTTAATCGCTGGACCGCACCACTGAACAGATCAATGTTGACGCCAAACCAACCCAGTAATGATATCGCAAACGCTGTATTGACCAGCGCTGCACCATGAAACCCAAACGCAATGCGGTTGAGCATATAAGAACTGAGGCGGGTATTAGCTCCAATTGCGGCGGTAATGCAGCCGATGACCGTAAGAATGACGGTGCCAACGACGAAAACTTCAAGGGTGCGCAAAGGCGAGAAAGAAATGGCTATTTCAACGCCGGCCAGAAAAACTGGCAGCGAAAAAGCCACCATCGACGCAATAATGGCTACCCTAATCCAACTGACGGTATGCTCATCAGGTACTGGCTCAGTAGAAAATTCCGTGGACTCAACTTTCATGTCAATGCGCTCTATCGTCAAATGCATGGTTTATTATCGCAAAAGAAAGGCAAAATAAGGTATTGAAGTAATCAACTGTTGCTTTAGACTATATGGTAATCACACACGTATTCTGAATAATCTATGGTTATGCCTAACAAGAAATCGTTAAAGCTTGATGCCATCAATCGTAAGATTTTGGCTCAGATTCATTTACAATCTGACATAACCAATGCCAGGCTCGCAGAGATAGTGAATCTTTCGCCCGCAGCATGCTCTCAGCGAACTCATGCTCTAAAAGAAGCTGGTTACTACTTTAACGCACACTGTGAAGTTGATCTTGATAGAATCTGTGAGCATGTTATCGCTTATGTGGAATTTACACTGAGCAATAACAGCTTGGAAAGCCGCAAACAATTTGAGGCTGCGATAGAGGTTATACCTGAATTTATGGACTGCCTTCGGTTGACCGGGGATACTGACTATATATCGTTTACTTGTTGCTCCAATATTGCAGAATTAAATAGGCTCTGTGATGAATTAAGTGCAGACAAAACTCTGAATATTCAAAAGATCGTAACCCGCCTGGTACTAGACAGGCCAAAGTTTTATTTGGGTTACCCTATCGCAAAGCTCAAATGGCTCGAATAGCCACGTATCGTTTTCATCGCACAGAGTTAGAACTAAGTATTTGGGGTTTTCCCTCTAAAAAGAATGCGTATAAATATCAGAGGGGCTTACCGTAAAAACTGAATGACAAATTGTGTTCAGTTGAAAGCTTTTAAAAGAAAAACCCCCTAAACGACAAGGGGTTATCTTTATTTGGTGGAGGCGGCGGGAACTGTACTTAGACTATAAGCAATTGATTAATATAGGTTTAATGGGTTTATAAAACTGCTTTTGTTACATGCTTTGTTACTTAAAAAAGGAGCATCTGCACATTTTTTATGTGTTCAAGATAAATAGCCAAAATAGTTTATAGAGTCAGTGCCGTGGTGTATTTTTTCTGGCAGAAAATAACATGTGTTGTTGATGTGCGAAGAATGTCTAGCCGAAACCTGTGCGATGCTGCAAAGACGTTACACGGACGTGAAACACGCGCTATTCGCGCTAAACGTCAGCAGGCACTTGTGAATTGAAGCTACTCGAGCGTATGGGCAAGGGGGTTGGAATTATGTCAGGTGAGAGTGAATTACCTGTGCTGGGGATCGGTGGTTCTAATTATTTTTCCAGTGCTTTGTCAGTGCGCCGCCCAAGTGCTCAATCATAAAGTCCCTGAATACCCTTATTCGCTCCCGGTTACGCAAGTCCGGATGGCTGAGCAGCCACACCCCTAGGTCAAATTGATGCAGCGACGGTGATAACGCCTGCAATTGGTGCGTTTTCGGGAGTCGCAGCGGAGATAACAAGCTTACACCCATACCCGCATTTACTGCTTCAAACAGCTCATTGTAACTGCTGGTCCGCAACACGATTCGCGCGTTGGGTATTTCCCGTTTCAGTACAGGTTCCATATTCAGCAAACTATCGTCAG
>ENA-OQVM01001405-OQVM01001405.1-marine-metagenome-genome-assembly--contig:-NODE-1405-length-32063-cov-8.956825_pt1 | contig 32063 bp, 32 predicted proteins | sample MGYA00237776_ERZ505498 | MGnify/ENA primary metagenome ERZ505498 (study PRJEB26159, sample SAMN06265151) | marine metagenome | isolation source: Helgoland LTER site | place: Germany:Helgoland, sampling...
TACGCTTACACTACGCTTACACTACGCTTACACTACGCTTACACTACGCTTACACTACGCTTACACTACGCTTACACGGCATAAGCTCGAACCTACATTACACTACGCTTTAGATTGTTTGCTTGAAGAGTGTTGTGAGTTTTTTTTTCGTAAATGACATACGTGTTACTGGGCCTGAGAGATACTTACTTGAGGGATTAATTCTCTTACGAATAATAATACCTGCATTAGAGGGAAACTTCGCTGAAAACAACGATTTTGACGTCGTATGTCGCACTACTCGTGCTACAAGAAGACGTGCAATATCACCTTTTATACTATACTTGTACTTAAAGCCTTTGTACTCAATACGAGGAGGTTCAACTACGCGAGCAGATCCTTTTACGAAAAAACTTACTGTAGTTGACTTACGGTGAAAACCTTTATACAAATGGAACAATTTTACCCACCTTATATTAGTGTTGTCGGCGACGAATATCCACGATTCTTTAAATAACATTTATCAGTATTTGGTATTCTACGCAAGAAGGTTCATCGCAGTATAAACCGTAAAATAACTTACACTATGAATAATAATAAATGTTACTATTTTGTGACTCCTAAGTTATGTTGTAGCACCTCTTTGTACATTTTGCAAGATACGAAATTTTAGTTAAGTTTTTGGTAAGGACTACCGAAGTAAATACCTTAATTCTAATTGCTGCACGGTCCTTAATGTATGCAGCGGCGGGTAAAATATGTAACGTATATCATTTTTGGGGTATGAACGTTCTAATCAACCCTAACTAGCCGACTAATACGCTTACAAGACCGACCCGTTCTCATAATGTCCACTTTTCTAAGCCATAAATAAATCCCTTATGACTCACAAGTTTATAAACTTGTGAATCTCGTAAAGCTATGGCGTGTACTTCAGCCTTGCTTAACGCAACTTCCCCGTTTAAGTGCTTCAGTATGTGTGGGGGAGTAGATACGGAAAAGGGCAAACTCGCCTTAACGCCAAAGTCATCAGTCAGGCCACTATAAAGGTCAAGTTCGCGTATAAGAACAAAACCCGAAGTGTCACTCACTACCATAAGTCTCTCGTCGATTGACGTAACGCTCAATATGTTATAATTTAAAAGTCTCGTTAAATACTTTTTAATAGAGTCTCTCGTAAACCTAAATCCTAGAAGCGCGCGCCTAGATTTACCGCAACCTCAGCGGGTAGTAAAATTCAACGGTATATGAATAAATTCTTTTTTTATATAACGTCAAGGTGTGACCTTATCGTACAACGAATCTACGTCGACCGCTAAAGTTTTATGGAAAAGTAATACGGTAAGTTTAAAGGCTTTATGGTGATTTGTAGTTATTAAGTTTGAGTATATGAGATAATAAAGTCATGTTAAGGTCGACGTCTTATGAACCTCCTCAACGCTTATGGCACTACCATATACTTCTATTAACCACCTATTACTCTTAAATCGATCGTGTAGTGGAATACTGACTGCGTCCCAAAGTACGTCCCTACTTGTATTGCCTAGGCCGCGAGTATACCGAGTAGCTCTAAAATTAGTGTCTCATACCTTCAGCCTAACGTAGTGTACATTAGGTAGGCACCGCCACATTAATCAAGCTTTACCAAACTTGTAGACTCACCGAAGAGTCATACATATGACTATTAACAAGTTGGGAACGAATGTGACAGTAGCGTAAATTAGCCAAAAAGCTAGTATAATTCGGTAACGTATAGAGAGTATAAAAATAGAGAAATTAGAACCGATACAATGACTTAATATAAGGTCGAGCTTTTCATCTTCAGTCGGCGTAGATTGCCCGCTTGTTATACTGTCTCAATGTTTAAATCAATGTTTAAATCTTGGGTCATGTTTACCCTTGCGACGTCAATATGCGCCTAGCAAGTGTTTACACGGTACCGGCATTATTATTATACTAAGGAGTGTGATAAATAATAGTTTTAGGAGTAACATATCTAATAATAACATTTATCTGTTTGAGCTTAGTTAGGGGATAAAATTTAAAATGGTTCATGCACCTTTCGTTAAATAAATTGAGTGTTTCAGCTGATAGGATAAGCTCTGGAGTGTCGTGTAGTTCTTTTCTGAATTGTTTACCTGGTTGTGGAAAATCTACGTGGAACGGTTTGTTTTCAGTTACAAGATTGAGCCATTCGAGAACTACGTCTGACTGTAATATAGTTACGTCCATGAAACCATCACTGGTGATAAATGTAAATAGGTGAGGTAATGCAAGCATAAATGGTTGTATGTCGGCTAATAAAGGGTCAACTCATGAAAGGTCTAAGGACTGACCAGTGTCTACTATAAACTCATTTAGACTTCCTTTTTTTATGAGAACCGGGGCTGAAATATAAGAATTGATAAATCCAAATGGGTGCGTTGTCGTGAATCTAAAGGGGCACAGGGAAGTAGAGTCTGGATTTAAATACACTCTTTTACTGTGCGTGAGGTTTATAGAAATCTGAAATTCATCAAACCGGCCTACGCTAGGGGTCGGAGTTAGCAGGTGGCGATGTGTTGAGCCGGCTGGGGTTTTTATATTGACAAACTCTCTTTTAGCGTAAATTATTTGGGCTCATTCAAGATAATGACTCCCATGCATAATACATTCTTTCAACTCTGACATTTGTACAATTTCAGTAAGACTGAAGTAATAGTACAGATTGATCATGTATTGATTGATTTACGTGTCTCATCCCGCTCGGAATGCACTATGTGCCCCTTTATATATGGAGTATGTGGTTGCAAAAAATACACATGTTTTTAAACGTTTAATGATTCTTTTGAATATTGTAGCATATCTCTATACATTTGCGGCGTAACCGAACGATCCTTTGCTAGTGGATGCCCCATGGTTAGTAGAAGTTAACGCAAACTACTTCCTTATTTTGTGACTACGTCAAACAATTAATGTTTTTAGATAGGTCTTTAGAGTATGGATAACAACTGTACTACAAGACAGAGAATAAGGCTAGCGTTATAAGAGAAAGGGTTAAAGCAATCCCATTCGTTCTTTTACGTAATACGAATAATATTGATGTTGGTAAAGAATAGTATCCGAGGTTACGGAATTGATTTTTAAAAGTACTACGGTTCGATAACATGTGTGTAGCTGATTATTGTGTGCGTAAGTCCCATAATGCTTTCAGTTCGGTATGGCGCACAGCTAACGCTGTTTGACGCGTACGAGTTAAGAATTTTACGAAAAAGATTTGCATAAGTATACTTTCATACGTAGTTGGTATAGCAAAATCTACGGAATTTATGTGGTATATTGAAGGTACTAAGCCTATGGAATAAAATGTTGATCTACGTAAGTAGTAAATCGTTTTATGATGGTATAAAATATCCGTAACAAGCCCTATACTTAACCCCAAAAGGCGTAAACGCCTAAATACGAATTCTGCGTGGTTTGTGATCTTATTTGATTTTAACGTTAGGAATGGTCGTGTATACCTTCAAATATACTTAAACTTATACAAGTCTTGCCAATTCAAAGACAGTACCTCGTTTTTGAAAAAAGAAGGTGAAAATGTCAGCACGTCGATTCGGTAATAATAAAGATTGTATATCAAATAGTAAGCAGATTTTCAGCGATTAAATAGTTTGGGCAAGCTTGCGATTGACGCACCGCCACGAGTGTTTTGTATAAAATATAATCTAAAGGATGCGTGAGGTACTGTGAGGGTATTTGCTGAGACTACATTCAGTTTAATAAAAATTTTAAATAAAGCTAGCATATCCTTCTCTTTATGGGCAGTGAGCGGTACTGACGGTTTTAAAGTGTGTTGGGAGGCGCGTATATCAAATATAGAGGATTTTATTCCTGTAAATTTAAACTCATTTTCTAAGAAATTCGTGAAGAATGGGTTTTGACTATTACATCGGAGGGGGTTATTTTGTAAACCGACCGATATAGGCAGTTGTGTACGAGTACCTCACGAATTAGTAAGGATTTGCGAAATTGCATAAATCGTTCTATGTTTAGCGTGTACATGTTTTGAGGGTGCCGTTATGAATTCTTTAATCACAGGGTGAATAGAAGGAGTCGAACCTTCAGCCTTCAGGCCCACAACCTGCTGCTCTACCAATTGAGCTATACTTACCGGATGTAGTACTAGAAGATTGGGTAAAATAGGTAGGACAAGGCTAGTGTAATAGTTAGTGAAGAGTTGATAGTACTTAATCTAAAATAGTTATAATTGTAGGTATAATTTAAGTTCGTTAGATAAATAAATGCACAACTAGTTAGGAAAAATATGTAAAAGTTGATATAGCTTAGTAGCTTTGAGGGTGTTGTCGTAATAAAAAAAACTACATGTTGTTTGATCGTAAAGAATGAGGACGAGGTGATCGTATCTATTGGAGTTGAATAATTAAATACTACAAGTAACAAAGTTTCACCGTAAAAAAAGAAAAATAGCCAGAACCCAACTAAGACGTAACTTGTTAAGCGGGATGTAATAGTCGTAAATTGTAACCTATGACTAAGTAAATTAGTAGACGATACACCTTTTAAAACGACAGCGTTCAAATGCTTAGTTGTATTAAATTCCCATGCTGATATATAAGCGATAATTGAACCTTTTTTAGGACCAAACATAACTAAATAAACTAGTACGAACATGTAAATAGGTGTGAAAAAAAAACTTACTAACCAACAACCACGTACAAATAACGATAAAAAATCATCACGAAGCACCTGCAACAATAAAAACTCTTTACCTAAAAACCCTGCACTGTAAGGCAGCCCAGCTAGATTGAAGCAGCAGCCAAAAAGTAATACAGCAATATCAAACGAGTAAAGATACGCTCCACCCATTTGACGCATATCAGTGTTACCACTAAAAAAGTGTACTGTATATCCAACAAGAACGAATAAGAAAGCCTTATTTAGGGCATGTATAATTAGGTATATTAGCACCTCTTCATAACAACAAAAACCACAACCACACACTAAGTAGCCTATTTGACTGATAGTTGAGTATGCAACAAGTTTTTTAATATCGGTCTGGAATGAGGCTGTGATGGCACCGAATGATAAGGTCAATGCCCCTAACAACACAAGATAATAATTGGTAAACACAGTGAATTCAAATAGAATTGAAAATCGAATAACCAAAAATACTCCAGCAACAACTAGTGTTGAAGAATGAATTAGTGCAGAAGCAGGTGTAGGGGCTTCCATCGCGTCAGGAAGCCATACATGGCAAAAGAATTGAGCACCTTTGATACCACCCGATGTAACGAGGCAGAACGAGAAGAGTGTTAGGAAATGTACTGCCGAATCACCAATAAAGATATAATGAAAAGCGAGGAAAGGAGTTTGTACGAAAATAAGTGACAAATCTGTTGTGTTGAAAGTATTGATTGTTAAAAGGAATGAAAAAAACATGAACATGTCACTTATACGCGAGAACACAAACGTTTTAAGTGCTGCTTTTATTGTATAAATCCGAGTCGAATAGAAATTTACAAGTAGAAACGAGAATAAACCTATACACTCTCATGAAAATAAAATTAAAAAGTAGTCATAACAGTAGAATAAGAATACGACGCTTGTAGCAAATAAATTAAGTAAGTATAGAAGTCTATTTATAAATGCTTCACGGTACATATACTCAACACCGAAATATAATGCGAACATAGTTAACGTTAAAACTAGCGCAGAAGCGACTAAAGAAAGTGTGTCGATGCAAAAGACCAGATGAGAATCGATTAGATCTAGGCAAAAAAACCAACGCCCAAAGTCTACAAATACATAGTTACCGTGTAATAATATTGCGTATAGCTCATTAAGAGAGCATATTAGAACAAAAGAAAAACTGATTAAAGAGGCGTAGAATGTACCTATTGGACCTAACCAACGTTTGAATAGAAATATGAATAAACAATGTAGTACTAAAGCTGTAGGTGCGAAAGTAAAAAGATTTTGCAAAACTAAGATAGTTCTAGATAATTCAAATGATTACTCATTGCTAGAAATGTGTAAGTCGGAAATAAAATAAGTTTAAAAAACTGTACGTTACGAAATTTTGCGGTCGGAGTATATACGCGTGGTATAGTTTAAAGTTTTTTTGGGGCGTTGCGTAATTCGTAACTAACTGAAATAAGATATAAAACATTAATGTATTATATGTTTGTTTTTGGAAACTGAACGGGAGTACAACCTGTGGTTGGGTATAGGGAATTACGGAAGTGCATCATTCAGTAAGTGGGCGATAAATTTGACCTTTCCTAATTGAGTTATATAAGTTTGAGACTGTATGATGGTAGTAGCTTTTAGTTAAATTTAGTGACATTATACCAGCTTTACGAGATGTTAGTTTCTTAAATAACAACCAAAAGGGTTTTATGAAATTACTTCTAAACATATAATACGTTGGGGTGTACGTACGAGCTATACTTATTTTGGAGCAGCTAAGCTCTACAATTACTTTTATGAAGGTGTAGAGTAGGTCCGTATTGTACTTTACAACTAATGCGTTATACTTCTGAGTTTTAATTAAGAATGGTTGTGCTTGAAAGTTCTGTACTACAAAGCTTATCATAATTATCCTATAAACCGTCTAATGTTTAACTTATTTTGACTAATACCTGTGTATAATAATTTAATAATAATATACATCTTATTACAAACGATTTTACTAGTAGATAATTATAGGTTTGGAAGTTGAAAGTGTTAATACACTTAGCAGTATCAAAGGTAGGATGTAGCTGAGGGTGGTACTAAAAAGGTCTACGACTTGTATAGAGTGTAGGTATTCTAGGCCTGAAGCAAGCATTTCCTGAGATTGACTGGTAGGCCCTAGCGGATGGGAAAAGGTGTGTACTAAAGGTACACTACTATCCTTAAGTATATTTCAACCATACCCAGCCGACTGGTTAGATCATAATTGGGGGTAGCCGATTTCGATCGCGTAAGTATTTAAAGAGGTATAAGTTTTACTAAGGTCTGATAAAACCCCTGTAAAAAAGGTTTGTGTATTTTCATTCAGTTGAGATCATGTTGTGGAGGCCTGATTTAGTGAAAAATACATAACTCACAACATCATAACAATTAGTGTATGGTTTAGGGATACCCAAGCTTTAACCGACCGGCCTCACAGTATGTATGGGGGTATGTAAAAGTATATACTACTCGAATAAATAATTGGTATAGTAGTTAGTGATGGTTTGTAGAATAGTACAACAAGTGCTAATACCGAAACCGTTGCGTAGTACGTAGATAGGTTAGGTAGATTAAGGAGGTTTGCACCTGAGATTGACCAACTAAAATTATTAAGTAAGTCCGTAAAGCTAAGACTTGTTGAGACTAAAAGGATAATAGTAAAAACCGCCCTACCTTGCAAGGCTTGAACGTTTAAGGCTTTAGTGGCACTATTCGGAGCCGGTAATGTGAGTAAGTTAGTTAACTTCCAACCCCATAGTAAAACCGCCGTAAATAAGAGTGTCAATAATAGTTGATACGAATCCACAAACTGATTAGTTTTTGTACCGAAGTTATGCGACACTAGGTCGAAGTTTATCTGTATAAAGAGGTATAAAACTAACACTACGATTACGTAGGACTGTATAACGGGTCGTAGCGTATGACGTACGTGCTTTAATATGCGTCGGTGAACTATTTGTGTATAAAACAACATAACTACGAGTCCAAAAACTTCAGATGGATCCCAATTTCATCAACCACCCCATGACCCTTCTTGGGCAGCCCATCAACTACCTAAAAATAATGTAGACGTGATTCAAATTAATTTGTCTTGTGAAAGAGCATGTGAGCCAAGAACTCCTACCAAGGTAGACAGTCGCCTGTGATTATGCGTAACCGTAGTGCTCCAGTAAACAAGAAGGATACCGGAAATAGTGCTGTAGAAAATACACGGGTGGTACTTATTAACACTATTAGTTAATAATGTATTCCAACTCTCACCACGATAGAAGGGTAGTGTTGTTGGATTTAATACTTGGTAATCGATTAGGGTACATGAATAAATTAAAAGTAGAGCGTATAGTAGATTGTGGATTAGACATACCGTATGTGAACGTAATCAGACAGCAATTAACATTAATAAAAGAACATATGAAGGTAAATACCAAAAGCTAGTCCATATAAAATACAATATACTGGTGTAAAAGTCGGCTTGAGGTACCCGTGCGTAGGCGTCGACCTCATTAACATAATAGCTAGTAGACACAATAAATTTCCAAAGTAACTCACACACAATTAAGATCGATGACAAATTTTTAATGTTGTTATAGAAATTAAGGGTTATAGAATTATAAGGGTTATATAAGTATCTGACAGGTGGTCAAAAGGTAGTGTAAGTGTAGTCTTCAATGAGACTGGTGTAATAACACTTCATGGGTACGTAGTATGCGTTATTACTCAAGGTAAGTAACTACAACTTAGTATATTGTATAGTAGATTACAGATAAAGATCGATTTATAAAGTTTGGTCGTGGACCAAACCCACTTTGAGTATTCCGGTAATCTAAAGGTATTAGAACTCAGGCCCTTAAATAAGGAGTTGCGTGTATATAGAGTTATCGTGATAAGCTGAGAAGAACGGGGGTAGGAGTGAGAGTAGTTCAAAAGAGAACCACCCACCTGCGAAAAACAGAATGAAATGTAATGCGGAGATAACTAAATGTAAGTACTCGGCTAAAAAGAACATTAGAAGCATGGGACCGTTATATTCTGTAGAATAACCTGCAACGACCTCGGATTCTGTTTCTGCATGATCAAAAGGTGCTCTTTTTGATTCTAGGAATAAAACTACAACAAATCCCGAAGCAGCCGGAGCATACACTAATAAGTACCAGTAACCTGTTTGGGTTAGAACAAAATCGTGAAAGTTTGCTGATTGAGAACTAAAGACTAATAAAGAGTAGAGGACCGTTATAAAAATATCTAAAGAGATCATATGAACTAACCCGCGGACAGTACCTATAATCGCATAGCGTGATTGACTGAGTAGACCTACGGCCGAGAAAAATATGTTTGAAAGTAGTATTAGTATAAGGTGATAAAGAACCATTGAGTCTACTGAGTCCACTAAAAACATGCTGGGCCCTCATATAAAATTCAGGGCAAATAATAGCTGTGTAGTAAATAACAGTGAGAGGAATATTGGGGCCATCACTGTAGCAGGCCGTGGAATAAGAAAAATTTCTTTTGTTAACATTTTAAATAAGTCTGCTAGTATTTGAAATGCTCCGTTACGTCCCATTAAAGTAGGACCCATTCGACGCTGTGCAAAAGCTAACAGTTTACGTTCAGTAAGGACAACGAATAGTGTTAATAAAACAACCATTAAAGAAGATAATAAAGTATTTTCGTTAAGCAAAATCTCAAATATATACCCTTTAGAGTACTGATGCTGCCTAGTAGGCTAGCGTAATTTAGTGATCAAGGTTAGTTGTTGATTAGTGAATTTAGTTCGCAAATTTTAACGTTCAAAGTAAGTGGGAATTTTTCACATATCTACCAGTTGTAGAAATAACAACCCTTCAGGTTGGATTAATGTTTTTTAGATTTAGCTCACGTCCTTACAGAAGCAGACGTACGTTGCTGTGCTTCCATATTTTGACAACGGACGAAGAAACCAGTATCTGCCTTTGATAATAACCCCATGTTAATAACTTGTGTGAAGTTCAAAAACGCAAATATACGTTGTATCATAAAACACATAAGGATAGACGCGACAAGTCCGAAAAATAGACTGAAATTTACTATAAAAAATTCAAAACTATTAAGTAGGAAATACGTTTCTCGAAGTGTATTTAGGTCGGTTACCTCGTTCGTGTTGGCTATTAGCATATAATCAACGTAGCTTACTTTAAAGAACCAGGTTTTGGATAAGTCGCCGTAGTATGACGTATCAGCAGGGGATGCAAAGTAGTAAAAAAAATAAAGTGAGAAAAGTGATAAAAGGTACATGAACACAAAATGCCTAGACGAAAGGTCGAATTGTGATTTTTGGAATAAAAAAGAGGTAAAATGTAATATAAAAATAAAGAATACAAGCCCTACGCCCAAATCAATAACCCACAGGAAACCAATATAAATATCAGCGTCGTTAACCAGTAAAAAAATTCCAATTAGGATAAGATAAAGACCTCCGGTGTATAATAACATCATAAGGTTAGTACTTACTAAATAACACATCACGGCTACAAGAATTAATATTTCTAAGATAAAGGCATCGTTAAATAACATGTATACTTTTAGTAATAATCTTAGAGTAGTACAAAGGGTCAAATAAGTACGACTATGAAAAATAGAGAGATTAGTACAAAAATCGTATGCGATAGCATTTCGGAAACGTTTGAAACCTCAAAAATACTATTTGAATGCCCGGGCCAAATAAGATTGTCCAAGTAGATCCGCACAACAGAGTCGAATACTAGGCGCTCACTGAATAAAAAACCGGTATAAATGACAAACCGACGTACTCATGCGTCAGCGGTTTTTTTTTGCAAAAAGTCGAATAAAAATCCATCACCTCACATGTTCTCATTACGTGAGTAATAAACAGTTATAAAGGAAGATTTTTGTATAAAATTATCTCAGGTATTATAAGCAACTCCATTTTTTTTTAAGAAGAAACTTAATACCAACTTGTATAAAGTAGAGTTTAATAATAAACTTTTAGTATTTGTGATAGTCATACAAACCCCGTTAATCGGGCTTAGTTTAAATTATTTTTCGAAAACTTCGGTAGGGGTATCATCATTTGCAGAAGAAGTTCTTGTGAATAGCGTACGGTATGAGTATGAACTAGACTTACGCATTAGAGTTTGGCTGAATTGGAAAATATAATGATCAAATAAGTCAAGGTGATGAATCATCCAACCTAAGTATAAATAACAAAATTGGTAAGACATTTTGACTCAAGGATTTCCGACGTAACCACCTTCTGGGTCGTAGTAATAACGACCACAAGGTAACATACTAGCGGTACAATAAAGCGACATCATAAAAAATACAAAAAAGCTAGTTTGTAGTAAAGAATTTTGCATTGGGATTGCGGATACGTATTTGTGGAATACGTTATAGCAGTTATAGATGACTGGTAAAGCAGCTAATAAAACAAACCATAGACCCATCCACATAAGACCTTCGTAGTGTGTAGGAGAAATAACTAGGATACCCATTAAAGGACGGAAGTACCAGTGAGGTGCGACTCCGTAAAAACGAACTTCGTCTAACTCGGAAATATTCCACCTCTCGAAAAAGAAGTAATTAACTGTTGCTCCGTTAAAATGGTGTAAAAAGAAATATACGAAAACATAAAGCGTCCAGTAGGATGCGTCTTGAATTTCTTTTAGGAAAGCATCGTAAAATCATGAAACATAGGACCCTGACTTATCTTCATAAGTTGCTTCTCCACTATCGGTATCCCAGGATTCGTGACAGAACATAATATGTAACTTAACAAGGTACAAGTAGTACCAAGGTGTGAAGTAGTGTAGGATCATTAACCTTGTTAATTGGTCGATGTTTAAGTGCTTATTGGTAAATATAATATAGTATGTTTTGTAAATATTATTAAAAACTGACCAAAAAATATTAGCAATAATAGTTAGGGTTAAATCACTGAGGTGAGAAGCGCTAAGGGAGATACCTAGTGCGATTATGTAATGAAACCATACGAAAGCGTAAGCTCCGAGCATTCAACCGTCAGATTCTGAGGTAACATAGTTTTTAAGGTATATTTTTTTCATGATATGCATGTAAGATAATACCATTAATGTATCTACACCTCTAACGTGCATATAAAAAACTTCGGCACCGAAACGAGTGTCGTTAAACATTTCTTCTCGTAACTCGACAACTAGTCCAGGCTCTGGGATGTAGTATCACCCGAGAAAAAAACCAGATAATAATTGCATTACTATCGAAAGTAATAACATGAATCCGATAATAGAGGTTACACTTGAGAAAGGTAGTACTAACCTATTAACGTAAAAATTTAAGTATGAAAAAACCATTGATGAGAGAGAAATTAAATTTCAGCTCCAATTAGTCACAATATCAATATTTTGAAAACTTGGGTGATAACCCCATAAGGCTCTTCTAAAAGTTCGTCCTTCTAACATAATTTAAACTACTGCTTTAACTATTCTTGTCAATATAACGCGTGACGCTCGTAGTCAATATTTAGGCTTACAAACAGTACACTAAAAAATAGGACTAGTAATAACATATCGTACAATCCCAGAAATGTATACCCTGAGACGAACGGGAATAAAAAAACTAATTCAATATCGTATAATAAAAAGAAGACACATATCAGTAAAAACTGTAGTGATATTTTAATAGGTCTTTGATTTTGAGGCTTAAAACCACACTCATAAAAGTCTCGACGTGTGTTTTTCATGAACCCAAATCGGCGGAGCAAGTCTTTGAACGAGAGGACCGTTATTACATTATACACTAAAATAGCGAGTATAGATATAGATATTATAGATAGGAAAACTTCAAAGTCACCGATAAGTTAGATTTAGATGTTGGGTACGAGAAGTCAGTTATATGAAATAGTTTGGTGAAGATTTTACATGAGGTATGCGTGTGATTTACGTGCACGACTAGATACCTGCGTACTCGAATGAGGAGGAACAATTTTTGTTACATGGTAAAATACGTGACTAATATAATAGATAATATAGTGAGTGTCAATAGAATAGGGTCATCTATAATTTATAATTAATAAAGTCTAGGTTTACGCGTAAAGTGACAAAGCCACCGCTGCAGTTACAAGGACCATGTAGTTTATATAAGCGAGTGTTGCTGATAGGTTAGATTCGTAGGCAATATAGGTAAGTACTATACGTACAGTGTGGCGTAGTTTGAGTTTTATAGATGTTCAAAACATAAAAAGTAGTTAGCGGTACGAACTAACTTTTCCGACTTTTTTATAAATAATTTGGCGTGAAAAACGCACACCCCTACCAGTGAAAATATTTATAGGCCTCATAGATTTAATACCTAAACTAATTGAGACTAGATCGGTTTTAGAAAAACCAAAAATGATAATACTTGTTTTACTTAAGAATTTAACAGATACAAAGTACGAGTAGAGGTACAGCCTGTGTGCATACCCAAATTGCGGTGTTATGGTGTTACGTTTATTTTTATAAATGTAATAACCTTTACCTTTGAATTTAACTTTTTTAAATGAGGGTGCGTAACACGCATGAAAACATTGCCGCATAAAACCCCAGAAAAGGCGATAATTATGATTTAGGTATAAATTATGGATTGATAGGGTGTTTGTATTTGTATCATAACGGGTATCAACCAAGCCTGACGGAATTGGCAGTTTCAAAACATAAACCGGCGAGTACATTGTAACCACCTTATCATAACTCCCCTTAGGGGACGTAATTACGAGCGATCAACTATCTGGCTTGTATAAACGAAAGGTTTGCTTATTCATTTGAACTTGGTTAGGTAAAGATTGGCTCAGTTGCAAACTTTTACTATTAACCTTATTCTGCTTACGTGAAATAATATTTACGTATGTCTTATTGTAATCTCCATACCACAACACTGAGTTTTACCTCCTCCCCTAACAATTTACTTCGTTACTGTACGGTAATTTTCAGCTAGAGTTTGACGCGCATTCCTATAAACATAATTATGTGAGAATTTGCGTATACGATATATTCACGTCTTTTTTGGTGTTAAAGTGGCTGCACTAATGGTTGCTGCCAGCCTATCACTAAAGGACCTCCCAGGCCTAACACGTAGTTCTTTCAATAGTCAGTGCATAACTAAAAATAAGCGTTTATAGGGCGCTACGTACTTTCATATAAAAGTGAACTTACCTGATTTACCTCGTGTATTCTTAAAAATCTTTTTATCTACTTTGTAAATATAAAAAGAGAACATCGGTAGTGAATCACACATATTAGTGAACAATCATGTATTGAAGTTTCAATCATCGTTTATGTATTTGTAATTACGACTCATAACATGTCCAAACGAAGACGGCTCTTCGACAATAGGTGGGAATTGATACGTGCTCCCTGTTTCTGATACCATGTAATTTAGGTTTAAAAACAACGTACGCCATGAATAGTTTGACTTAAATGGGCGCTCTTGTAAAGTGTTTATGTTATAAAAACAGTCTCATAAAGATTGTGAGAGGAATTTAAATGATTGTGCCCTTTTACCGTCCCTCATTAAATAGTTATTTAGTTTTAATAACTTAACCTCGTTTAAAGGTCGTCTAACAGATTTTGTAGAGCTAAAACACCTAGGTACATCAATATTATTATCAGTGAAAAAGGATGTGAACTGACGATTATGCAAATAGTCAAAGTCGTCGATAGCTTCATGGTCCCCATACTCGTCTAAGAGTAAATTCTTGAACTCAACTGAATCCGATAATTTAAAACAGTGTGCGAAGCGGTCTTCGTAAAACTCTTCTTCTATATCTATTTGTTGCAGATAATAATTTTTATTTGATTCGATTTCATAATGACGCTCTATGTGGTGCTCCGTGTTTTTTGTGAAAAGGACGGTCAATGGATACTTTGACAAAACTTTATATTTATGTTAAATAAAAGTAGTTATAAACGTTATGATTAGATGAAGAAAGACGGGGCCGAGTTAAGAGAGTTTTGGGGTTAAGGTAGTATAGAGCTGGTACGAGCGGTGCAGACTCTTGCAGCTTTTGCGGTAATGTATTTCTTGTTTACAAACCTTAATTGAGCTGCCTTGTACCCACGATAGGGCGGGTGTAAGAAAGAATTTACTTAAAGAATGCTGTACACAAAACAGTAACATGCGGTATACGTGCTAATTCTACGCCCTATTTAGGTTAGACTGTGGGACCAACTCAGTAAAAGGCGACTGAATACTTACAGTGCGTAATATAAGTTTAGTCAAGAATTAGTTTTTCATCTAAAAGTGGTACGTATTAAAGTTTTTTTTTCCTGCCAATAGTAAGTTAAGTGTCACCAACTTAAGTCGTTTAATTGCGGAGGTTCGTATTGTAGGTTTAGAGACGGCCCCGACAAAACTTGATAGGCCAGAATTGCGCGACTGTACGCGCTTTGTTTTGATAGGTTTAAATCAGTGTATAAGTATAATAATTCAGCCGCCGTATTTTAATACTCAAGTTCGCATTGGAAAGTACTCACCTGATTGATTACGAATTAGGTACGTATGCTCTATGCTTAGGTTATCGTTTGTATAAAAAAACCGTCGAAAAAAGCGCATGTTGTTTTTAACATGTTCCGATACACGAACCTTTTGTGCTGATTTTCGATACCAATATTCATGTATAAAAGGATTTGTGTTGAAAGAGAGTCCGTAATTAAGGTAGACATTAATTAACTGCTCAAACGAGTCATCTTGCTTAATATTTAATGAGGTAGTTGTATCACTATACCAGTGTTTATACCAAAACTGGTTTATACCTAGTCGTGTTATTACAGGATTTCCCATATTTCCGATATACACCTAGAAACCTTATAGGTATTAGTGTTCTACATTGCAAAGATAGCAATAGCAACGAAGAATAATAAGAAGGAGAAACTTTCAACAAATGCGAAACCTAAAGCTGCGTAATTGAATAGAGTTTCTTCGTAATCAGGAGCGTAAGACATACTTTTAAGTAAAGAAGCAAAGATTAGTCCAGTAGCAATTGCGCAACCAGTTAATGGCATAAATACTAAAGCGAGTGCTAATACTTTTGCAGCTTTTACGAATAACATTTGTAACTATGGCTAAAAAAAAATAGAAGCAATAAATGTTGGGTAGTCTAATACTATATTCTTAAAGTTACCTGCCCAGGAAATACTATCGAGGGACCATAAAAATTCAATCGGTAGTCGAGAATAGTTCGCAAAATAACTCATAAACACCATTAGGTACATAAAAAAAGAAAAGTAAAAAAACTGTTTTAACGATGAGACACAGTAGGTTGTTAACGTAAGAGGTATTTCTTTCATAGCGTATACGCGCCTAAATAACGTGATCCAGTAGATGTACAAAAAAAAAATACAGACGAATAAAAATGTCTGAAACATGAGCATTGCAGCTGCGAACGGACCGTCGTTTTTAAACCAAAAAACGGTTTTAACATTATGATAAGTAAAATGGTCTTTTTTTGCGGATCCTCAGCCCCATTTCGCTGGCTCGTGACTTAATTGGATATAATCAATGGGTCGTGTCTTTTGGTACCATACAGGGTCGGTAAAAAAACCAAGGAAAGTAATAATAAATTGTGTATATATCAAATACGATAAAAAGATGTTTACTAAAACTATTAAAAAGAGACCTTTTCGTCAGTTAATCCATCTTACAGAGATTTGTAAGAAGTAGGCGATATATAAAATTAGTGATAAAATAGACATGTATTTAAAAAAAAATACCCTTGAATATCAATGCCACCAAGAGTATACAAAGGATAAGTTGTAATTAGTTTCGAAGTAAAATGGTATTATTACGAAGACGATAGCTGCCCCATAATTGATAACGTAGTAGCCTTCAATAAGCCAAAAAGTCTTATATCACGACATTCAAACACGTTTATCCCTACCAGTATAACTTCCGTAACGACTAACAATTAGATTCTCAGCGATTCAAGCGAATGTAAAGATAAATAAAATTCATGTTTGTACTAAGCTTCACTCAATAGGTTCTCAAAGAGGCTCATCATCGGTCAGACACGCATCTATAAATAGCACGAACACGAAACCTTGTATGTAATAAAAGCCAAACCCGAACGATCTGCTAGTGATATTAGTCAGTCATAAATATAAATCATTACGCGCAATAGCGGTAGTTGAATTAGAGACTTTCGGTAGTTCGAAGGTACTATGGATTGGGTTGCTTGGTACGGAGTTGTATAACGGAGAAAGTTCAACAAAAGATAAACCTTCGGGAGTGTTAAGGGTGGTAGGATTAGTTGGCTTTTTTAACTCTTGTAGAGAGCGCCAAATGAAAATAAAATCCCTAGTAGTTTGGTCGCTTGGGAGAGTATGATCGTCGCTGGACAACACTCGGTGTTTAGCGTTAGTTATTATGGACATTAGCCGTACTGCAAACTCTTTAATCAGAAAAATAATACTTAATATTAATAGCCGAAGCTGTACTATAACGTTTTTGAGTGGTAATATGAATAGCATAAATTATAATAATCGCAAATACCCACCTGCTTTAATGTGTTCTAGACGAGATACTAGACTCTTACACTCGGTACGTGTATATTTAAATGTGTTTAATAAGTGCTTATAGAATATGAAATAATTAAATTGTTGCATATTTAGTGGGTATTGTGGTAATTGTCTAACACTATACGCGATATAATTTGCGTGGTGCAGTGGTCTTAAACTTATGTTGGTACCGGATTTACGCCCCCATGACTGTTTTTTAAGTGTAATATTAATTAACTTATTAACTTTTCGTTTTTTTGGTCAGGTAGATTCAGTTTTCACTGCAAGTAGTGTTTGCGCTAATGACATGCGTACTATTAATTAATAAAGCATAGGATTAATCCTCCGGTGCGTAAACGTAAGGCTTCGTTATGGTTTACAATACCGTAAGGCGTTGAAAGTATGATTAGAGAGGAGCGTATAGACATTGTAATTATACGTAGAGATTTCAACGATATAGTATGTCGTTTCGACGGTGTAGAGACAAGCCTGACCGATTTAAAATACGGTGTTTGTTTGAAGAAAGGGGTAGAGATATATGCGAACCTAACCCTACGGCCTTTGCGATATTCGGTAGATAACAAAAACCGTTGTACGCACCCAACCCTATAAAGAGTGTTGATTAACATTAGTGTTTTTCGCGTAATAAGGATTTTAATTTTAGGTTTTTTACGGGTAGCGGCAATGTTCAAGTGATTTATTACGTATGCGAATGAATTATACTGGATAATTGGAAACGCGGGGCTCGAACCCGCACTCTTTAGATCCAAAGTCTACTGCTTTACCGGTTAAGCTAGTTTCCATAGTTATTTTAGTACTGTAGTTTGAGTATGTAACACTTTTTCACAATAAATAAATCATACAGAATCTGCATAATTACCAAGTTTTCAAGAAAAATTAGCATTTATTTGAAGTTCACCTAATCCCGAAACTAACAAATTAGTATAAAAACTACTTAGTGTTGATATTTTGGAGCTAATAAGTGTTAAGTAGTTCATAGAGTAGTTAGATAAGTTCATAAGTTATTAATTATTCGTGTTAGAATAAAGTTACGAGTAGAAGCGACGAGAGAAAGACTGCTAAGACTAAACTTAGGAATTTAATTCACCCTATCTTTGTTAGAAAATCGTATCTATACCTCGGTACCCCTCCCCGAATGAACACTAGTAGTGCTATCAGTAATATAAACTTAATTGCCATTACTAGTGCGGCTATAGACGTGTACTTAATATTTGCGTTAGGCAGTATTGCAGCAATAAGTCCTAGTACTGTTAGTTGAGTTTGGTGGCAAAAGCCAATTATATTTCACCAGGCTGTATCAGTAGCTAAGTGGTTATTGTATACGTATAAGTAAGTTTCCAATAAATTTAATTCGTATCAGTTCATAAATTATAATTACTAGGATTATTAGAGATTATAAGCGTGTTTTTAGTGAACCTATAAACCTTACGAAAGATGAATAGGTTAGTAAATTAGCTACGTTTGACTTCCTTAAACCTACTTTACTTGATGATAAGGTTGTGGTAGGGAGTTCAGTGTCATGAATTATGACGGATAATGATGAAAGCGCGAGAACTAACACTGTAATAGAGACTCAAACACCGAAACCCTCAGAAATGTCAACTAGTAAATCGTAGTAAGAAGTATAAATTAAGTACTTACTTACCACTACGTCACCGGCGTAGGACAAACAACTAAGGTTATCAGCTAGGTATTTAATTGCATTGGCTGGTAAAGACATGAAAAAGGCTGACATTTGTCCATTATGTTACCAACTTGCTCGGCGACAACCTGGTATATTTGAGTGGTAAACTTTTGAACGTAATACAAATCTCGACACCTTAGTGCGTGAGTTCACACCCCTCGAACGCCCGGACACATAACACCGGTTATTACTTGTTGGTAAAGAAGCAAAACGGGGTAATACAGTAAGATAAAAAGAGGCAAGATTTTGCTTTGAGGGAGTTGCGAAGCGGTTTACTTTTACAGATTTCAGTATAACCCGTTTCATTTCATTTTTTAAAAATAGTTTACGTTTATATGTATCTACGCTTATTCATAATTTATGTCTATCTATAATTTATTTCTACCTAATTACCTATCAACATCGCCAAATACAATATCTTGTGAACCTAAAACTGTGACAAGGTCTGCCATGTAATGACCTTGCAACATTCGTGGCATAATGTGCATATGATGGTAAGCAGGGGTCCTAATTTTACACCGATAGGGTTTTGAGGTTCCGTCGGACAATAAGGCTACACCAAATTCACCCTTTGGAGCCTCGACCGCCGCGTAAGCAAATCCTTTAGGGACTTTAATACCTTCACTATACTTCTTAAAGTGTTGTATTAATCCTTCCATTGAAGTGTATTTGGTTTTTTTATTTAATTGATTTTTCTTTGTTTTATATAAAAAATCGAAAAAAGAAAAAAAGTCTACCTGGGAAGTTTTAGAGTCTGTTACGGCATTTCGACTGTTAGTTAAATTACTTAATACTTGGAATACAATATTTATACTTTCATACATCTCACGTACACGGATTAGAAACCGGTCATAACTATCACCCCGTTTTCCTAAGAAACTATGTAAAGACAGGAACCAGTATGATGCATATGTTTCCGATTTATAAAAACGTACATCTTTACGTACACCGACGCTTCTAATTACTGGGCCAGAAACAGCGTAAGAGACTGCGTCATTTAAATTCACACTCCCAATACCTACTAAACGTGTTTTCCAAATCCCATTAGTCGTTAGTACAGCAAATATCTCCGTTAGAGATTTAAAACAGTCTCTAGCAAAAAGTGCTACGTCAAGAAAAAACTGATGGTTAAGTCCGGTTCAATCTAAGTCATTGGGTCTATAAAATGCTGCGTGCATTCTAGCACCAGAAACACGCTCATAAAACTCCATTAAGCGCTCACGCTCTTCAAATGCTCAAAAAACTGGAGACATATTACCTACATCAAGTGAGTGACATGATAGCGCCAGTAAGTGATTCAGTACTCGTGTAAGTTCGTCGAATAGTACCCGAATTTGGACATAAAGTGCTGTATGAGAGGTGGTTTTCAATAACGATTCTACGGCTATACAAAAAGCGTGTTCTTGGGTCATCATCGAAACATAGTCGAGTCGATCAAAGTAGGGCACGGACTTAAGGTAGGTACGTTTTTCAATTAATTTTTCAGTACCTCTATGCAAAAAACCGACATGAGGGTCAGCCCTTTCGATTAGCTCTCCGCTTAATTGTAGTACTAGTCGTAAAACTCCGTGAGCAGCAGGGTGTTGAGGTCCAAAATTTAAAACAAAGTTTTTAATTTTACGTTCTGAAAATGAGTTTTCAGGTAAAGGTGATTGTCAAAAGTTAAACATCGAAGATTTCATAAAAGTAAATTTTGACCCCTTGGGACTAATACTTAATTAGATTATGTGATGTATTTTCAATTATAGAGTCTGTAAATAGTGGATCGTAAGTCAGGGGTATCATCTGGAGAATAATAGTAAAGTAAATATGGATTGTAAATAACGCATACTGATAACGTCATGTAGTCAACTTCGAGATAAGGTTTAATATCGGATATGTCATAACGCGCCAAGTAAATTCAATGAGGGGTATAATAACTTTTTTGTTTACGAAGTTTCATAACTTTGTGTTTACCCGCTAAGCCTTTCCTGTATACTAACCGCTTAAACTTTTTATGGCGTTTAAGAGTTCAATTCGCAATTCACCGATAAGCTAAGTAGTACCACTTCGATACGATAAGCTGTAAAAGATCATTTTGAAAAACAGATGCTTTATTATTAGTAGCAGGCAACCCATTTAAGTAAACTAGGTTTTGTTGCAGGAAAACGTTAACCGTAGGTATATCCGGTAATAATCGTGAATACATTAAGGTTTTTTCTAATGACATTTCTGAGCGACTAAAAGTGTACGAATTAGTTTGCTTAAAGAAACGGACAATGTATCGCGAGAGTTTTTTCTGGTAAATAAACCGTAATCGCAATGACTCTTGTAAAGCCGTACGCGCTTGACGCCATAAACGTTGATAACCGGGCTTAAACCTTATTCTTGGTATTCTTACCTCTGACGTCTTAAAACTATTATCGCCGCCCCGTAGACTGAAGTGGTTCTCGTTGGTAATATCGTGAAGTTGATTCTTAAAATTTCCTAAAAGTTTTCGGGGTGATGATGTAGGCCCAAAAATTGAGTCTACTTTATTGAGAGTTTGGGTATGGGAGTTTAAGTTAAAGTGCTTTTTTAAATTACGTGGTCAATAAAATGGCCTGGACCGGGCAATTAGCTTTGTTTTATAAACGAGTTTATAAAAGGTTATTTTTTTTTTACGTGATAGAAGCGCGTTACGTACTTGATTAGGGTACAAAAATGAATAAAGTTTTTTTTTAAACATGAATTTATAAGTGTAAGGTTTAGTCGAGTTACGTAACACTAACCGGTTGAAGAATTGGAGGTAAGGTTTTAATATAAAATTGATGTTAGTTCTCGTTCGCAAAAGTGGCGATGTTACAACGGGGCGTGGAGCTACCCGTAGTTTATGTTGTGCAGGTAACTGTACAATTGAGTTTAAGTACGATGTGGAGGCTACAGCTCGCAACACTTTAAGACTTGTCCCTTTTCCTAAACTAACCTTGACCAAAGTTTTAATACTAGGTCGGGGGTAGGTTGTGGTGCGTGGATTACAGCGCACTTTGGAACCCTGCACTTGTCTAAAATTTTTTAGTCGCTTATAAAAAGACTTACGCGGTTTATACAACCAATTAAGCCTTAGTTTATAATTTATAATATTTTTCGTAGTAATGTTTCGGTTAAAAACTGTTTGTTTTTTTAGATTACCAACCCCAAACTTTTGTTTACAAAACCTTACTGCCGACATTTGACTACGTATAGGTTTATAGATTCGGCGTGTTGTACTATATCTACTTAACTGGGTATTTACGTAAAGCGTGTTTGTGTTCTTACTTGATGAACCTAATCAACGACTAAGTGCTCTAAATGCGTACCTGCGTACCTTGGCAACCGTACCCACTACTTTAACTTTTGTTGGTACGTTTTTTAATCGCTGAAGGTTAGAGGAGCTCGATACTACTCAGCGCGGATTTTTTAATCTAGCAAAACGCTTATACGCATTAAATTTAACTCTTTTTCGACGCTTTAAACGTATAGGTGCTAGGGTATGGGACAAAAGATTTTGGACCGTGCTACGACCAAGTTTTTTATTTGATAGGATGTTATTAGTGAACATGTACGGGTATGAATGTTTCCACCGTCCTGTTTTTTTAAGTTTATGGCGCGTAAAGTCTGTTGGCGGCAGACGTAAGTGTCGATTTTTATACTGTAAACGGCCGATAGATCGTAACATACGAATAACCGCACCTGCTTTAATTGAAGACCGAGTACGTACGGAATAATTTTTCTGAAAAAAGCTACGGTACCGACGACCTCTCCTACGTAAACGTCGTGACTTTCGTCGCGGTGTTAATTGAAACCTGACGTAGGGCCACCCGGCAGGCTTGTTTAATTGGTTCTTAAGGCGCCGGCGTATACTACGCGCCTTTAGTAACGAAGAGTACGAACCAGTCGCGTGTGTAAGTGACTTAGCCTGTACCCTAGCAGGGCTATCGTGTGTAGTACGTGACCTGCGTACGTGCGTACGTAGGCGTGATTTTATTTTAAGCCTGTGTGCGCGTTGGTGATTATGCAGAAACCGAGCTCGAAGTCTGTTTGACCTATACCCAATCTTTTTCAGGCGACGTAAGTGAGATAGGCGTGACTTATTACGTAACGGTGCCTGTACGAGTGCTCGTCTCATTTTACGTGATATCGATCTGTTGTCTGAACCTCAGCTGTAGCTTTTTTCACCGCACTGATGTAAACGAGTCGTTATTCAGCGTGTAAATGCCTTATGTTTACTACACAGTTTAAAATACCTGTTAGTTAAAAGGCGTCGAAAATTTATGCTATGCGATAATGCACGGTTATTTCATATGTGCGAAGTCCTGGTTATTTTTTTAAAGGACAACTTCCGTCGTCGATCTAGACTAAAAGTTGCCTTATTAAAGGATCAGGAGCGGTAACGCTTTTTAATGGTTAATTTTGAGGGATGATCGTCGTGTGAATTTAATAGAGCTGTAAACCGCCAGTCTTTTAGAGGAAGTAATTCTGCTGAGTTGTCATTAAAAAAACCTCCGACCATAACTAGCTGAGAAGAGCTAAGGTGATGCTTAGAAGAATAAAAGTGGTTATTAATAAAATTTGTAGGGTGCTGAGGCCTTGTTATAGGGGCTTGATCGCGTTTATTTAATGTAGATAATAATTTAATCGTATTGTGAACCCGATTAGTAGCTCTGAATTTCATATCTTTGGGAATAATTTTAAAGGGTCGAAGTGCTTTGGAGAGGTAGAATAATTGTAAGGAGTTGTTCAGTGAGGTTATATAAGTGAATTTTTTAAACGAAAACTTTTTAATAATAAAACCTAAAATATTAATTAAAACCACAAAGTCTGTTTTTTTTTCACAGCTTGTTTTTTTTTTTTACGGGATGCATATTTTTTTTTTACGACTTTGTAATTAATCTTTTCAACCTTTTTGTTCTGTCGTATTAAGCGGCGCATTTCACTAACAAAACCTCGTAGAGTAGTGTTTATGTTGTACGAACCCCATGCATTTGATCAAGTACGTTGGCCTCGGACAGGTTTACCTAAAGCATGGCACCGTCCCCGGTACGATTTTATTAGGTAGAGTCGTATTACATTTAATCGATGTAAGTCGTTTCGTTGGTTGTTAACAGTGTTGATTTGTGAGAATATAATATTAAGTGGTCGATCTAAGGGTGTATGGTTCGTTGTCTGATAGTTAATTAAAAATTCGGTACGCCTATTTTGTACGAAATAATCAAGCTCAAAACGATCTGTAAGTAGTGTTTTGGTTGCATGACCAAGTCCGGGCGTTTGTACAAGAACTTCATCGAATGTCTGATCAAAGTAAAAAAGTCTTCCGCCGAAAAAATACCCTTTTGTTCAATAAATCTGTAATATATGTTCAAAACGCACTTATTTTTTGTTTTTTGTTTTTTTCTTACGCAGCTGTTTTGCTTTATAAAGTGCATATTTACGATTTCACGTAAACTCACCTGCTTTATAGCCGACCATTCATTGATTAACTCGACGGGTATGTCATCGTTTACCTGAGTGAATGACCACTTCGTGTCCTATAAATACGGTAGGTAGTGTTGTTGAGCGTGAATAAATTTTCTTCTCACGCGTGTGATGAACCGGGTTACCTGAGATTAAATGCATAAGTCTTCACATCCCGGCAGAATAATATTGAGGCCTTGACGTCTTATTAAAGCTTGTTTTGAGGTTATAAAGATGACCCATTAATTATATATTTACTTAAATTTTGTTGTTTTTCCTCATGGAGTACGTTGGTATCGGATCGCTTTGGCTCGACCACCGTGGGGATGATCAATAGGGTTCATTGCTACTCCACGAACCTTAGATTTTTTACCGTGGTTCTTATAAAAACCTGCTGAGGCATTTGCACTTTTACGATTTTCTGGAACCGCAACTTTACCTAGAGATCCTATAGAAAATGTTGAAAAAACTTTTTTTACTCCCGAGGGAAGCTTTATAAGTGCTGTACTAACTCGTGAGTCCATTTTTAAAGCTGTTGCAAACGTACCTGTACTACGAGCGTACTGGACGCCTTTACCGGGTAAAGATTCTATTAAGGAGATTGGTTTATTTTTTGGCAGTTGACGTATTATGAAAAAGGATTGTTTCAAAACACTCAGTGGGTAAAACGATGTAGCGTTTTTACGAAATATTTTTCTTTCTGAAAAAACACTTGTAAACTGTGTTAATTTAAACATTTCATGGTTCGTCGAGGCCGGTAAGTACGACGCAGCGCCTGAAGAGGTGAATAGTAGGCTTAGTAATTTATTTACTTTTGGTAGAATAATAAAACCTGCTATAAAACTGACGCCTATATACCGAAAAGAGTAGTTGATAAAAGGGTACCGAGTTTTTACTGATTGAGTTCTTTTGGTTCAAACAACAATTCGACCTGACGAACCTCGACCTGCGCTTCATTTTTTATTGAGTAATAGTTTTTTATGCTTCCAAGCTAAAGGGAATGGGTTTACAAACTTTGTTGAATTTCGTGAAGCACCGGAAGTTGTGCCTATTTTTTTGAGTTCTAAATTTGGTGAAAATAACGGGCTAGATAATTTCATAAGTTATTTTAGAGACTTTAGAGTGAGTAGAGTTAGTATTTGCCTACACGCAACGATATAACGAGAGTTATACGAAAAAGACGCTGAGCTCAAACTATTGAGTAGTTCTGCATAGTTAAGTGGGTTGATATTATCGGTGTGGGGGTGATAAAGTATGTTATCGTAGTTTGTTGCTAAGGGGTACGCTGACTCAGATTTAGATAAATCAGTAAGGCTCAATGCCTGTATATAAGAGACTTTTGAGTCTTTTATTAGTCGTGCTTGAAGCGTTGATTGGAGAGGTGAACGGGAGTTTAAATAATGTTGAGCGACACCCCAAGAACAAGAAAAAATATTTACACCAGTTTCGGTACCGCTTCCTGCAGTACTTACGCGAAATACGTCGTAGTCAGCCGCATAAGCTTTCGCATTAAATAATCCAAGTGACTGAAAAAAGCGTTCAAATTGTCTTGCTTTTAGGTAGTGACTAGTTCATGCTTGTGTTGTATATGTTAAAAAAAGTCACGTAGTTTTATATTTACGCTTAGCGTATTTTTTACGTACCATTAGCGTTATACCCTTATTAAACTTTTTAAACCTTGTGGTTTTTCGAAAAACTTTGAAAGTTTTCAATGCTTTAATGGGTAGTAAATCTTTATTCATTATGTGGTTGAAAGAGTTTAGATATGATCATTTCCGTACCATTCGTTCGAAGAATTTAGTTCAGAAAGTGTAAACCCGATTTTCCCTTGTAATTGTATAAGTCCGAAAATTAAAGCCTCTGCGGTTGGTGGACATCCCGGTACGTAAGTATCGACCGGTAAAACTCGATCACATCCTCTAACTACTGAATACGAATAATGATAATATCCTCCACCGTTAGCGCAGCTACCCATTGAAAGAATCCAACGTGGTTCAGTCATTTGCTCGTATAAACGTCTTAAGCAAGGTGCCATTTTATTTGTAAGAGTTCCTGCTACAATAATCAGGTCTGCTTGCCTGGGGGAAGCTCGGAAAATAATCCCGAAACGGTCCATATCATACCGACTGACCGCCGCATGCATCATTTCAACAGCGCAACATGCTAAGCCGAAAGTTAATGGTCAAAGAGACCCTGCGCGGGCCCATGTTATTAGTGATAAAACTCGTGAAGATAATCATTCTAATTTCATAAATTATATTATTTCCGAAAACACCGACGGACGTGTTTTGAGTAGCCACTCGGGCGACTAACACCATACACTGATCGACGTTTTTTTTTTCCTACTACGGGTGAAAAATCAAATACCCCACGAACGGCAGTGTACCCAACACCTGGTAAATCGTTTGCACGCCCACCTTCTACTAAAACCCTATTGTATTTCGAACATAAATAACCTCGGCCTGGGAGACGAGCTGTTAACCGTAAGCCGTTATTTAGGTCGACCTTAGCAACGTGCCTGACAGCTGAGTTTGGTTTTTTGGGGGACATTGTTGCTAATTTTGTTACTATACCTTTAGCCTGAGGGCAACGTTTAAGAATGGGTGTACGTGAAAATGTCGGATTTTTATACTTTAGTCCGGGTTTACGTATCATACGTTTACGTCTAGTTGATTGTAACGATGTTGCCATTTATACGTAGTTATGTGTTGATGATTTAGATGACTAGTGCTTGTCATGAGACACCTAGTCAATACATAATAAATGATACGAACGAGAATAGTAGAAATTCACGTGTTGTAAGATCCGCCGGTACTTTATGTGATAAAGATTTTGAGAATCCAAACATCACGTTCATTCATGATCTGAAAAAAAAAGTAGGACCTATCAAATAAAGTAGTACTAGTAAAAATAGTGCTAGGAGCGGGAATAAATCAAAGAAAAATGTAAAAAACAGGAATTCAGATACAAAGAAAATCGAACCTGGGAATCCAAGGAAAATTAAAGTATTTAACAAAGTCATTAAAAATAGTTTGGGGCACATGAAATTTAAACCACTGATTTCGGTTAATAAACGAGTTTTGAACCTACGTGCTATTGCATCAACAAGAAGAAACGAGTTCGTTGAAAGTAGTGCATGACTAATCATCATGCAAAAGCTGGCTAACATTAGGTTAGATTGTCCCGAGACAACACACATAGTTAATCAGTGCATTTCCACTACGGTAGAATATGCTACAAGTTTTTTCAGGTCTATTTGATAAAACAATTTAAAAACTGCATCCGCAATACCTACTACTAAAAATGGGTAAACGTATATAAAGGTGGGTTCTAGATGTAAAGTTAATAAACATTTCAGAAACCCGAAAAATGCGAATTTAACTAAAACCCCACTTAAAAAAATAGAAAAGTTTGTTGAGGCCTCGACGTGAGCTTTAGGTAGTCAGCCATAAAAGGGCCAAATAGGTAACTTAACACCAAAACCTAGTAAAACACAAATAAAAAGAAAGTTTACCTCAAACGGATTGAAGTAAAAGTAAGTTATTGTCGAGAACTGAGAGGTGTTACACGTAAAGAATAAATAAAGTAGCCCTAAAATTAAAAAAAGTGCTCCAAATTGGGTCCAAAAGAACATTAGATACGCTGCTTCCACGCATCTTCGCGTTTTTGCAAACTTATACAGAATAAAAAATGAAGGTACTAATAACATTTCGTAAGCAAAAAAAAATAATATCAACGAATCAGTGAAAAATAAGGTATACCCAGCAATGAGAATGAGAAGACAGTAAAACATAAAGCTTGCTAACTCGTCCGTATTGTAAGACAAACAAAAAACTACCGATAAAATTGTGACAAATAAAAACACGTATATAAATGGAAAAAAATAGACTTGTAATAAGTTTAGGCTTGTTGCATTTATGTTTATAAGTTTTGAAAAAGACCATAAACAGACTACACTCACGTTAGACTCGGCATTAACCAATAATAGCACTTCTTGGTAATAGTCAAGAAGGTAATGAAGCGTAGTAAATGCACAGAAAAAGAAAAACAACATTAAAGACATGAAAACTTTTGATAACGTACGTGCGATATTTAATTGCGGGATAACGTTTCAGATATAAACACGCAGTAAATACAACACTGATGACAATAAAAGAATATTAAAGGAGAGATAGTAAATATAACCATACCACAACATTTACCAAAAATTTTCATGTGAAATCTTAATCGAGTTATCTCAAATGAGTGGCACTCGCTTCGTAGATTCTTTAATGAGAGTAGATTGAACAGGTAACCGGTGTTGAACTTGTTGGAAATAATATTTTGCTCGACCGGGTCGAAGGTTTTTAAACTCGAACATATTAACACCCGGTGCCAACTGTGCTACTCAACCGGCAAGCTTACCTTTACCTTTACCCATTCTAGAACCCTCAACTTTTCGGGTAAGTGGTAAATGTGGGAAGAGATTAAACCAAACTTTTCGTGATGTTTTGTCTGCACGTCGAGCTGATTTTTTAATAAAAAGTTTATACCTGAAAACTTGCTTACTATTAACTCACAGAGGTTGTAATATACGAAGCCCAAAGCTACCGTAACTTAAAGTCGTTTTTTTAAAATTAATTATACTACGGCGTTTATGCCTATTCTTAAAATTAAATTTTCGAGGCCTTAATGACATTTATTCATATTTTTATGCGAGGAGTCAGCTAAAAATTAGTAATATATCTTCAATAGTTAAAATTCCTAGTATTATGACTGTTAACATAAGTGTTAGAAAGTAAAAAAAAACAGGTACTAAACGCTCGTTTGAATTGAGATAGGCATAATTAAGTGATCTTTGGTTTGTTGAATGTAAAAATTTAATGTTTTGAATATAGAAATAAAGGCCTATAAACATCGTTACGAAAAAGAGAGTGTAAAATAGTGTGAAAGAGTTGTTAGTTATTAGAGTTAGAATAAAAAGCTTTGTAAAAAAACCTACAAATGGAGGAACTCCCGCCATAGAAAAAATTAAAATAGTTATTGTTGTCACAAAAAAACTATTAAAGCTAAAACCTGTAAACGACTGAAGAGTTTTTAGTGAGGTAGTAATAGTATTGAAAAGTGTCCAAAAGAGTGCAACTAGAGACATATTGTATACGAACATGTACGTAAAAAGTAACGTATTATTGTCGGTGAACAGACTATAAAATAACATTTATGCATAAAATTAAATAGAGTACGGGGTCATATGTGTGGTTTTAATAAATAGCTTTGTTCGGGGGTTAACGCTGTTTCAGTAATTCGAAGTTGTTTTACGTGTATGAGAACTTACTTTTTTTCTTACGATGATTTGTTTAAGTTTTTTAGTTTCTAGCGATTTTATTCATAAGAATTTCCGTTTGTTATTTTTAGGGCTTTTAACAACTGCCATTTATACTTTAAAGACTATCAGCTAAAGTCATAACGTTGTTGATACGGTGTGAGTTACAGACATCGCCATTAAGACAAAAATAGAATTAAGAATACTACTTATGGCTAAAAACGCTTTAATATAATATGAGTCGCATATGATAAAAAGAAGAGTTACTAACCCAATCAAAATAAACACGGTAGTGATATAAGAATAAAAATAAAACACTGTTGAAAAATACGACGTAAGTAATTGGATTAAAAATAAGAATAAAAAAAAATAAAAGAAACAAATATAAATGTAAATAGTATGAATTGGTAGTCCTTTAAAGAACGTCGGTTTTCAGATATACAAAGGTGCTACACCACATTTTAGAAAGATACATGTTAAAAGGACAAATCATGAGATTCCAATAACTACTACTTCTTTTACCGACGAAGTCATAATAAGAAAGTTGAACACATGTTCGATCATAAACCAGTCGAGAGTTAAAATTTTCGTATATAACAGTAATATAAATAGAAATAGGTTTAATGAGGAGATGAGAGATATTCAAAAAAAGTATAGTAGTGACTGAAGGTAGGTGTGCGGCGTTGATTGTTGAAATACGTGACCAAACGATAAATTTAGGTTACGGTAAAAAAAGTTTGAAGAGAAAGTTGACGTAATAACAAGTAAAAATATTAATGTTGATAAAACTTCAATTACGAAAATTGAAGTAAAAATTGTATTTGACATAAAAATAATTATAAGTCAGTAGAGAAAATTGTATAGAACAGTAATAAAATCGTAGAATTCACGTGATGAGAAGTAGGAGGTGGAGACCAACGCAATTATAACTGAACTGAAGACAAATAAAATTAGGTATACCATTTTAAATTGGAATGCTCCAAGTAACAAGTGACCAAACCAAGCTGATGACGTTACAGCTGACCATAGTGATGTTAAAGTGATTAGTGCTATCACGGGTGATAGCAGTAAACCGAATAGGTCAAATGAGTTAATTAATACAAAACTAAACTTGTTACTAGAGCTGCTATATTTAGTTTTATTTGTTAACGTTGGTAACGAGTATAAAACAAAAGAGATCAACAAAGTGATATAAGTTAGTGGGGAAAAGAAAATAAGACTTCAGACATTAGATGTAGTTAAAAATAACATAAATTAGACCTAGACCTTAGTAAGTACTAAAGGTGTGTGTAACGAGCTTATCATGTGTATTCGATGGTGCATAAAATTAAACGAGGCTGAAAAAAGTTGAATCGCAGGTACTAAGCTGCACGTTAAATCTTTTGAGAAAAAGAAGATTAGTATTGAAAAACGGTGTTTCAGCGCGTAATAATAATATCATAAATATGGACGTGTTAATGTTTTGTATGTTATTAACAAATGAATGGGTGTGTGAAAAAGATATGGTTAGTGTATATTTCTTAAAAAGAAACTGTTCTTGTGAAAATGTTTTATGTGCCATTGGGGTTTTTAGGTTGGTTAATTTAGATTGTCTAACTGGTTGAACAAAAAATGAAGGGACGCGTACTGTTTCTGAGGATGAATATGCGCCTTTGACATAAATAAGTCAGGTGAGTAGTAAGTATGATTGCTTAACAAGTATTTTATTATGTGAATTTGTTTTATCATACGAAGTTGATTGTAATAAGCGGATATTTTTTAAAGTTGCAGGCGTAACGATAGATGCGAATTTTAAAGTGTACCTAATTTTATTAGGTTTAAGTTTACTGGAGGGTAGAGTTGCGATATGTTTACTTGCCGAAACAGTCATATAAATCAAGCTAGCGGGATTTGAACCCGCGTTATTAGAGTGAAAAACTAATGTCCTGGACCAGGCTAGACGATAGCTTGTTTTGGTGTTTTATGAAAGTTTGTATTGATTTGAGAATCTTCATAAAACTATTATAAAGTTATAAATTAGTAACGAATGCAACAGTCATAGCGGTAGACATAGCGCTTCGGTACCGAAGACGTAACTAGTCGTAACTCAAAAATTATTACACCAGCACGAAACAATTCAAAACCCCAATGCGAGTCAGTACGTGTTATAGACTCAAATAATTACCCATGCCTAGACTCGAACTAGGACCCTTTCGGACAAGGTTTTAAGCCTTGCGTGTCTACCAATTTCACCACACGGGCCTAAGTTATAACTACTACACTTCATCTATAATTTATATTTATTTAGGTTTAGTAACCCTCTACCAGTGTATTTAAGTTTAACTTAAATTTGCACTGATACATTTTTTTGAACCAACGTATCTTTTAAGGGGTCGTAGAATAACTCTTTCAAACCGATTGAGGGGAA
>ENA-OQVM01001407-OQVM01001407.1-marine-metagenome-genome-assembly--contig:-NODE-1407-length-32060-cov-4.732733_pt1 | contig 32060 bp, 24 predicted proteins | sample MGYA00237776_ERZ505498 | MGnify/ENA primary metagenome ERZ505498 (study PRJEB26159, sample SAMN06265151) | marine metagenome | isolation source: Helgoland LTER site | place: Germany:Helgoland, sampling...
CTCTTGCGAATAACAATCGCGCGCAGGCGCAACACATCACCCCCGCCGGCCTTAACCACCAGAATCCGTGCAACCAGACGGCCGATCCGTCCAAAGCCATAGAGCACCACATCCTGAGGCTGCGGCAGCGGTTTAATATCCGAACCAATAATATCCTGCAGTTCATCTCTGACAAACTCATCGACACTGCGGCCATTGCCAATGCTCTGATACTTGACCACCATCTTGCCCAGATCCAGATGGGCCGGGCCGAGCTGCAGTTTGGCGATAGCTTCAATCATTGGCGATGAGTCAAATTCAGAGAGCTCGTTCTGCTCGACCTGACGCACTCTGCGGTGGGCTTTCATCAAGTCAATTACCGATTTATTAACCATGCTGTTGCCATACATATAGGTCGAAACATTGCGCTCGCGGTAGAGCTTGCCAATAATCGGGATCATCCCTTCGGCTAGCGCTTCGCGCTGTTTCCAGTCTTTGAAGAAATCTTTGGGTGTGGGGCGGTTTTGTTCTGTCACTATGAGGGTCCTTTTCATTCGTTTTAAGAAATCACATGAATCCTAAGTCATGTCTGGTAAGTATAGTCACTCAAAGCAGGCTTTCAGATTAACTTCAGCTCATAGAGAATATTCCTATTATCAATAGTCCGAGCCGAGTAAAATGCGCCCGATTAAACATTTGCTGCCGCACCCAAAGTGTTAAAGGCGCTATCAACAGACTCAATATGCAGGTTTTATGACAGTACTCAATCTCAGTATGGCCGCCAAACCCGGGGATAAAAATCACTGGGGAGAATTGCAGGCCGCCGGCCGCGCGCTGGCGATCGCAGAAGCTGCCTGTCAGTTTGACGGCCTCAGCGTACTGGTTACTGAAACCGCTCGCGAAGCGGCGGCACAGGGCCGAGCTCTAAAATTCTTTACTGCCGAACAGGGGCTGGAAATTTTAAGTTTTCCGGATTGGGAAACCCTGCCCTACGACATTTTCTCGCCCCATCAGGATATTGTCTCAGCGCGCCTGCAAACGCTGGCCAATCTGCCGCATACCAAACAGGCACTGTTAATAGTCCCGCTGCCAACGCTGATGCATCGCCTGGCGCCGATCGACTTTATTACTTCGCGAACCTTCTCCTATCGAGTCGGCGAAGATCTCGACCGCGATAAACTTAAAGACCAGTTATCCAAAGCTGGCTATAAGCGTGTAGATACAGTTTATGAACACGGTGAATACGCCTTCCGTGGTTCGCTGATCGACATCTACCCCATGGGTGCCAAGCAACCCTTCCGTATTGATCTACTCGACGATGAAATTGAAAGCCTGCGCCTGTTTGATGCGGAGTCCCAGAGAACCTCAGAAAATGTCACGCAAATTCAGCTGCTGCCGGCACGGGAGTTTCCGCTAGATAAGCAGGCAACCAACCTGTTTCTTAATAACTGGCATGACAACTTTGATCAGGACGCCTCGAAATGTCCGGTCTACAGAGATATCAATGACGGTATTGCCCCTCAGGGGATCGAGTACTATCTAAGCCTGTTTTTTGACCAGACCGCGAACCTGTTTGACTATATGCCGGCCAATACACAGCTGTTTAGTCATGTGGGTATTGAAGAAGCGGCTCAGACTTTCTGGCAGGATGTGAAAGCCCGCTACACAGAGTACGGCGTTGATCCCACCCGCCCTATTCTGCCGCCAAAACAACTGTTTCTGGCTGTCGATGAAGTCTTTCAGCAAATTAAAAAATTACCCCGCACTGAAATTGACCGGCAGGCGGTTGCCGATAAAACGGGTAGTCGTAATATCAACCTGCGCGCAGTTCCCGATGTCGCCGCTAACGCCAAGCTCAGTAACCCATTATCCAAGCTCGAAGAGTTTACCCAGAGCTTTAAGGGGCGAATTCTATTCTGTGCAGAGTCCGCAGGCCGCCGCGAAGTGCTCGCCGGTATGCTTAAAAAAGTAAATATTGTTGCCAGCGAAATTCAGCACTGGCAGGAATTTCTCGATACTGACCATCAACACGCCATCACCACCTACCCGATTGATCAGGGTGTTTACTGTCCCGAACAGGGCATCTGCCTGATCACCGAAGGCGAGCTATTTGGCCAACAGGTGATGCAGCGTCGTCGTCGCTCAAAGGCCTCGGAATCACCGGACTATATCTTTAAAAGTCTCGCCGAACTTGAGCACGGTGCCCCCGTGGTACATATGGATCACGGTGTGGGCCGCTATCAGGGTCTGGTGACTCTGGATGTCGACAAATCCAAGCAAGAGTTTCTGATGCTGGTTTATGCCAATGAGGCAAAGCTCTATGTACCGGTATCTTCACTACATCTTATTAGCCGCTTTGGTGGCGGCGATCAATCCATGGCACCGCTGCATAAACTTGGCAGTGATAAATGGGTTAAGGCCAAAGAAAAAGCGGTTAAACAGGTGCGCGATACCGCCGCAGAACTGCTCGACATCTATGCCCGGCGCGCAGCACGAATCGGTTTTGCCTGTGCCAGTAACGAAGAGGATTACCGAAAATTCAGCAGCGACTTCCCGTTTGAGGAAACCGGCGACCAGCTTGAAGCTATTAATGCCGTGCGCCGCGATCTGCTGAGTCCACAGCCGATGGATCGCCTGGTCTGTGGTGATGTTGGCTTTGGTAAAACCGAAGTCGCTATGCGCGCGGCCTTTACCGCAGTCTCCAGCGGCAAACAGGTCGTAGTCTTAGTCCCCACCACCCTACTCGCCCATCAGCATTTACAAAACTTCCGCGACCGCTTTGCCAACTGGCCGGTGGTGGTTGAAGAGCTGTCGCGCTTCCGCACCGCTCAGGAACAGGATCAGGTAATTGCCGACGCGGAGAATGGCAAGGTCGATATTTTGATCAGCACCCATAAATTACTCCATGCGAAAATCGATTTTAGACGGCTTGGCCTGCTGATTATTGATGAAGAGCATCGCTTTGGTGTGCGTCAGAAAGATAAAATTAAATCCCTGAGGACCTCGGTGGATATTTTAACCATGACCGCTACGCCGATTCCGCGGACTCTAAATATGTCCATGCACGCGGTACGCGATCTATCGATTATCGCCACCCCACCGGCGCGCCGTCTCTCGGTCAAAACCTTTATCCGCCAGCAGGAAGACCGAGTTACCCGCGAAGCCATACTGCGAGAAATTTTACGCGGTGGGCAGGTCTACTTTTTGCACAACGATGTAAAGAATATTCAGCGTATCGTCGATGATCTGCAGCAGTTGGTTCCTGAGGCAAGAATCAATTTTGCCCACGGACAGATGCGCGAGCGGCAGTTGGAACAGGTGATGTCGGACTTTTATCACCAGCGCTTTAATGTTCTGGTCTGTACCACGATTATTGAAACCGGTATCGATATCCCCAGCGCCAACACGATTCTTATTGAGCGCGCCGATAAATTTGGTCTAGCGCAACTGCATCAACTGCGCGGTCGTGTCGGTCGTTCACATCATCAGGCCTATGCCTATCTGTTGACCCCGCATCCAAAGGCGATGACTGAGGATGCCAAAAAGCGCCTCGAAGCAATTTCTGCGGCGGACCATTTGGGTTCCGGCTTTACGCTGGCGACCAACGATCTGGAAATCCGCGGTGCCGGCGAACTACTCGGTGAAGAACAGAGCGGCCATATTCAAGCGATCGGCTTTACCCTGTATATGGAGATGCTTGAACGCGCGGTTAAAACTATCAAAGAAGGCAAGCAGCCGGAACTGGGCGCGGGCATGGATCAGGGGTTAGAGGTGAACCTACATCTGCCAGCCTTGATTCCCGATGATTACCTGCCGGATGTGAATATGCGCCTGACGCTCTATAAGCGACTCGCCAACTGTCAGAGCGATAGCCAGTTGCATGAACTGCAGGTGGAAATGATCGACCGCTTTGGCCTTTTACCGGATCCGGTAAAGACACTATTTGAGCTGGCGAAACTGCGCCAGACCGGCGAGCAACTCGGGCTGCTGAAAATTGAAGCGGGGCCGAATGGCGGTAGACTTAAATTTAGCTCTAGTACTATTGTTGAGCCGCTGACCATTATCAAAATGGTGCAGGCACATCCAAGTATTTTCCGCTTGCAAAACAATGATCAACTGAGTTTCACTATGCCTATGGAAAGCGCTAAAGAGCGTGTCGACGGCTTAACTGAAATACTGGATAAGCTGCTGCCGCAATCCGATTAGCCATTAACCAAATGGACAGTTGTAAAAGACAGCATTAAGGGAATAGTCAGAATATGAACAGAGATCAGCAGCAGAATTCACCACGGCTCACAAAGCACCTGTGGACTTTTGCCTGTACTCTTACTTGCGGTCTTTCCTTTGCCTCCAACCTAAGCTTGGCACAAGAAGCCGATGATCCAGAGCAAGACGCGGCTTGGTATCAGGTCGAAGTGGTGATCTTTACGCAGCAGGGCTACGCCGGCAATGAACAGCCGCCGAAAACATACAGCCTGGACTTCCCCGAAAAAGTCGTCGAGTTGGTCGACACTGACTATATAGGCAGTAACTACCCGGTTCTTTATTACGAGACTCTTGATCACGAGAGTGGAACCAGCCCAAGAGCCATACCGCTGATAACTGTCGAAGATCCTGCCCTGACCTTTGCCAATGGTGGTATTGCACAGTTAGGGACCCAGAGCAGCGGTTCGCAACCCGTGCAGATTCCCCTGCTTGCCAGTAATGGTGAAGTTTCCATACCCACTGAACAAGAGCTGGAGCCAGCTCCAGAACCAATCTATATCCCAGAATATGAAAAGCCCTTTATCAAATTGGATAAAGAGCTTCGCGATCTCAATGACAGTGCCAGAGCTCTTGATCGTCGTAAAAAATACAATGTGGTTTTTCATCAGGCCTGGCGCTTTGCCGCCGATAAAAATGCCGCTGATCCCTGGGTCGTTATCAAAGCCGGCAAGCAGTATCAGGATCGCTATGAAATTGAAGGCAGTCTGCGTTTTTATAAATCTCGCTTTCTGCATTTCCAGTCTGACCTATGGCTTTTAAACTTTATTGATCAGGCGGATTTGGCAACAGCACAGTTCGTAAAACTACCCGCCTTTCCGGTGATGCCAGAACAGAGCCTTAGCGATGGGCAGGAAATGCTCGAACTATCGCTTAATGTAGCAAATCTTGAAGATTTCTTTATAGGTAGCCCAGTAAATTCAGAGGCTTTAGTGAACGCAGTTGACGAGCTCGAAGCAGAACCGACGCCAGTCGATGCTAACCCGTTAAACCCTCTACAATCAGTTGAATACCCAGTATCGACCCTATGGGTTTTTAATCAGTCAAAACGCCTGGAAGAACAGCAGAGCTATTATCTGGATCATCCGAAAATGGGCATGCTGGTCACTATTAAACCCCACGAAGTGGAGATCACCAATCCGCTTGAAGAGGCTGATTTAGAGACTGATTTAGAGACGGGTTCAGAGCCAGAATAGAAGCACCCTTCCCCACAAAAAAGAAAACCGCTAGGGCGAAACCTTTGTCGCTGGCGTTGCATCTAGAGGGGTATTTAAATCCTGATCCACAAAGATTAACGCCTCGGGGTTAAAACCTAGCTCAGCAACTCGCTGTATAAAGTGCTCGCGCAATAGGGGGCTAATGGTTGGGGTTCTTGCCAACAACCATAGATAATCTGTGCTGTTACCGGCGACAAAAGAATATTGATAGTCGAAAGATTGATTTTCTGGGAAAGACCCTGCCTCAAAAATAATATACGAGCCATAAAAGGGTCCAAAAAATGAGACCTTTAAATGCCCCTGCTGCTCATCATCGATAAAGTAAGCCTTGCCCTCAGCTTCACTCCAGGCACCCTCCTCTAGGGAATAACCGCGGTTGATCACCTTTAAACCACCATCTTTACGCAACGAATAGTCCGCCGTGACATTGCTAAGTCCGCGCTCAAAGGAGTGGTCGAGTCGCGCCACCTCATACCAGCGACCCAGATAACGCTGCTTATCAAAATCATTGATAGCAATGACGCCCTCTGGAGAACCCAGACAGCCGGTAAGCAGTAAAGTGGCCAAGAAACAGCTCAGTAGTATTCTCAATCGCATCGTACGCCTCTCTATAATAGCGAATAAAGTTAGTCGGCAATTATAGAGTAAAGCGATTCTGAGAATAGGTTTAACTCACCAAGCTTGTCTAAAGAGGCCTGTCTAAAGAGGCTTGCCTAAAGAAGCTTATCTAAAAGTGCCGCTAATGCTTCCAAATTAAATTAGCAAAATACCTTAAATCCGCAGATAAGGCCGGTTCATTGGCTACATCGGTCTGCCAGTGCCGATCCAGTATCCAGATGGCAAAGCCGGCAAAAAGCACATGAGGGTTAATGTAGGCAAAAATATTATTGAGAACCAATATGCCCAGCGGTATCGCCATAACAAGACAGAAAAGCGACAGGCTGCTTCCAAATAATTCTCGGCTAGACCTCTTAGGAATAACATCTAAGAACTTGGGAACAATAGGCCTGACAATAAGTCTATTGGAATCGGGGCTATCAGAACTCATAGCCTGCCCTTTAGAGCTGGATGTGCGCCGTAGAACCAAGAGATAAACGATCAGCACAAGTCCAACCATCGGCAACCAGCTGGCTGCCGAACCACTGACCATAATCACAATATTTTTCTGTACCAGTGCCGGCGCGAAAAATGGATAAAGCAGCCAATCATCGCTGACTAACCAGTAACCGAAAAAATAACCCAGAGATAGCAGGCGTACCAAATTACTGTAGAGACCGGTAAATACAATCAGCGAAATCATGCAACAGTATCCAAGCAGTGCCAGATAGCTAACCTCGTCAAGTAACCACCAGCCGGCGGTCGCCGCAATAATTAATAGCGGCGCACCAATACAGAACACCACGTCCGCCGACAGGTAGATATTGGTATAGAGACTGTGAAGCGCACGAACAACTATGGCCTGACAGCCACCGAGGGATTCAGCGAGATAAAGGCCAACTCTGGTGGTTGAAAACCACTGCTTTATATTGAGCTGTGTGGCTTTTAAGGCGGAGGAAAATGACAGTGCCGCAAGCAATAGAATGGCCCAGGCCTGACTGTTTATTGAGGTTGAGATAAGCCCGAGAATATTACCCAGCAGGTAGTCGAAAAGGATGATGCCGAGCAAGCACCAGGTATTAATCACTACGAGGACGAGAAACCCGCGCTGAAGAGATTGAATCATTGGCTATAACCATCCCGGCAGATAGTTATAGGTAAACCGGTCCACACACAAAACACTGTCAAATCCATGACATGATCTCCTTATCCTGCGCCTACCTGAGCTGCTTCTTTAGGCGTGTCCATGCAGCATCTACTGCATCCCTGTTATAGCATCCTTGTTATATGTTTTTTTGTGCATCGTTTAAGCGCCATTCCTTATGCCCCTCATAACACTATGCATAACACTATGAACAGACGCTTTTTAAACTGTAGTTAATCTTTCCGGACTATTCCAACATTAATCTCAAACAACCCAAGTCACTTTCACTATTGACCTATTTGAGGCTGTTGAGGAGAAGCACCTGAAATTTCAATAGCATGAGGCACCTGCAATGTAGAGGTTGGGAAAGCAATCTCAGCTTGATTGGCTTCGATAATAGCGGCAACTTTTAACAGCACATCCTGTTTGATCACATGGTAGTGCGCCCAGTCAGTTGTCTTGGTAAATACGTAGATAAAGAAGTCCAGAGAGCTGGCGGCAAACTTATTAAAGTTGACCATCATAATAAGATTATTGTCGATCTCTGGGTGCTCGCTGAGCATGGTTTTCACCTCAGCAGCTATCGTATCCATCTTGTGCAGATCGTCGTAGCGAATACCCACGGTCTCGTAAATTCTGCGGTTGGTCATCCGCGATGGGTTCTCCACGGAAATATTGGCAAAGACCGCATTGGGAATATACAGCGGGCGCTTATCAAAGGTGCGGATTCTGGTCAGACGCCAACCGATATCTTCCACGGTTCCCTCAATCTCTTTGTCCGGGGAGCGAATCCAATCGCCCACAGAAAACGGACGATCCAGATAGATCATCAGACCGCCAAAGAAGTTTGCCAGCAGGTCTTTGGCCGCAAAACCCATGGCGATACCACCAATACCACCAAAGGCCAACAGCCCTGAAATACTGTAGCCAAACAGCTGCATGGCGATCAGCACAGCGGTAATAATCACCGCCGCTCGCAATAGCTTGCCGACAGCGCGAACCGTGGTTTCATCCAGAGGTTTAGAGATAAAGTCTGGATGCACCAGATTGCGCTCAGCGCGCTTAATAAAATTGGTTAAAAATACTGAGCCTAAAAATATCAGCGCGATGCGGTTAATCGGGTCGACCAGAGCGTAGAGACCTGAATCCATCTTTTGCGCGGCAACACCGGCGGCAAAGTTAACGCCTAAGATCCATACCAGCCATATCAGCGGCTTGCGACACGCTTCGATTAAAGCATCGTCCCAGACTGTCATGGTTTTTGCGGTGTGGACTTCGAGCCTGTCGATAATTCGATTGACCAGATAACCAAGGCTCAGGGCGACTACAACAATAAGGAAAAGCTCAAGCATCCACAGATGTTGCGCCCCTGTTAAATTGACCAACCAGCTTTCTACTTTGCTCATCGTTTAACCTTTTTTAACCCTTTTAAAAACTGTGATTAACCTGCTATTTAAGACTATTTAATGTTTTTAGACGCGCTATGGTATCAACTCTTCGCGAATCATTCTCTAGTTCGGCCCAGCTGATAGATTTTGTTTTAAGCATGGCTGAAATTCGTTCGCTGGCGGAGGTTTTCCCCTCAGCCATATACTGTAATACCTCAAGGGCCCCACTGCGGTCATTGCAGACCAGAATCATATCGCAACCAGCCTCTAGAGCAAGCTGAGCTTTGCGCTGATAGCCACCGGCGACATCCGCGCCCTTCATGGCCAGATCATCACTAAAGATCACACCGTTAAATCCGAGCCTGTCGCGAAGAATCTCGCGCAGCCAAAAGGGTGAAAAACCCACCGAGTCAGGATCGATCGCAGGAAATGTAATATGCGCCGGCATAATGCCACCTAGCTTGGGGCAGAGTGCAACAAATGGCCGTAGATCATGTTCCCAGAGCTGCTGCCAGTCGCGCTGATCCACTGGGGCTTCTAAATGGCTGTCGGCAAAAATACCCCCGTGGCCGGGAAAATGTTTACCGGTCGCCGCCATGCCGGCTTCGTTCATACCCTCGATAAAGGCCGCTGCAATCTCGATAACCAGCTGCGGCTGATCGGAAAATGCCCGGTCGCCAATAATGCTGCTGGTATCGCGATCTACATCCAATACCGGGGCAAAGCTAATATCCAACCCGCAGGCGATCACTTCAGAAGCCATTAACCAACCGGTGTCGCGGCACAGGGTCAATCCTGCCTCTCTATCCCTGACACATAGGTCACCTAACTGCTGCATGGCTGGCAGTGGGCTAAAACCCTCGCGAAATCTCTGTACCCGACCGCCCTCCTGATCCACTGCAATCAATAGATGAGGTGCTACGGCTCTTATCTCGGCAACTAGCGCTGCGATCTGCTGACGACTTTCGACATTGCGGGCAAACAGGATAACCCCGCCTACATGGGGGTTCTGCAGCAGAGTCGGCTCATCATCCGCCAGTGAGGTTGCGGCCAAATCGAGCATCAGTCGTCCATGTAATTTTTCAGTCATTGTCTTTTCCAGTTACAGCGTTATAAATCTTCAGCCAGTTGACGAACTAATTAAAAAAGTTCAGCAGTTTTTTAGACAAGTTTATTCTTTCACAAAGCCCGGCTATTCCAAAAAGAAATTTTACCTGAAAAACACTTAATCACCGTTAAAAATTATTCTTATATTTTCCAGTTAGTTATCCGGAAGAGTTCAACCAGAGCTTTTGCTTATTCTCGCAACTGGGTCACAAAACCTCAAAGACAGGATCATGCATCAACATTAATAAAGTGATATTTTCGTTGCTTGAAGAGGAGGATAACCATGGGAAAAAGTGTACCTATTATCAATCAATGGTATCAGGATATAGCGGTAAACAGACTCTTTGAAGTGATTGCCGTTGATGAGTATTCGACCCTTATTGATATTCGCTATGAAACAAATAGTCTCGATAATAATAGCCTCGATAACAATAACCTAGATAACAATGGCCTAGATAACAGCGACCTGAACAGCATAAGCTTCGATGACTGGTCAAAGATGATTATTGTTAGCGCTCGGGCACCAGAGGATTGGCGCAGTTCATTTGCCAAAAGCCACGATGACCAATTACTCGCCGATGATCTCTCGGATAAAATAGTTATGCCCAATCCCGACGGCGGCTCCATCGACAGTATTGAAACCGCTGACTATCTATTTGGTTGGGATGAATTCTGACTAGTAGCCTACTATTGATCAGGGCAGATTGGCGACCACCGCTTCTCTCATACGGATATGCCGCAGTATAATTTTCGCGGCATCGGCGGCGTCGTCGACTATTTCAATAAGATTGAGTTCCGATTCAGAGAGACAGCCTTCGGTAAGCATCCGCTCTTTCATCCAATCCACAAGACCAGCCCAAAATGAAACCCCCACAAGAACAATTGGAAAGGCCTCAACCTTGCGGGTTTGCACCAGAGTCAATGCCTCGAACAACTCATCCAGAGTACCGAAGCCACCGGGGAAGATCACAAAGCCTACCGCGTGCTTAACAAACAGATATTTACGGACAAAAAAGTAACGGAAGTCGAGGGCAATATCCTGATAGGGATTGGGTGCCTGCTCAAAAGGCAGATCAATATTTAAACCCACGGAGGGTGTCGGTGTGGTGAAACAACCGCGATTTGCACCCTCCATAATGCCCGGGCCGCCACCGGTTATCACTGGAATTCGCTCTTCGCCGAGCAGCTTGCCGAGCTCCTGAGCCTGACGGTAGTAACGATTCCCCTCATCTAATCTGGCGCCGCCAAACACCGAGACAGCCAAACCCAACTTAAGTAATTTGTCTGTGCCATCAACTAACTCAGACTGAATACGCAGTACTCGCCAAGCTTCTTGGACCTTTGATTCAAGCATAAAAATTCCTTCTGTTTACCTTAAACATAGTTTAACTTGCGCAATAGCGATTACTGTATATAATTACAGTTAACTGTTTTGAGGAAATCTCTATGGAACGTCTAACTGCCCGACAGCAACAAATCTTTGATCTGATTCGCGACAATCTCGACGAGACAGGCTATCCGCCAACCCGTGCCGAGATCGCCCAACAGCTTGGTTTTCGTTCAGCTAATGCAGCTGAAGATCACTTGCGCGCACTGGCCCGAAAAGGGGTTATTGAAATGATCCCCGGTGCCTCAAGGGGCATTCGCATTGTCGAGCAGTATGCTGGTATTCCAATCGTAGGTAGCGTTGCCGCCGGCGAACCAATTCTGTCCGAGCAGCATATTGAAGATTATCAGGAGGTTCCTTCAAGTACCTTCCAACCCCACGCCGATTACTTTTTGCGTGTTCAGGGGCAGAGCATGATGGATGTCGGCATTATGGATGGCGATCTACTCGCGGTTCATCAACAGCCTACTGCAGAAAACCAACAGATTGTTGTGGCCAGAGTTGACGGTGAAGTGACCGTAAAGCGACTTAAGCATACAAGTAAAAAACATGAGATACATCTGCTGCCAGAAAATCGCGACTACTCGCCTATTCTGGTTGATTTACGGGCTCAGGAATTTTCTATTGAAGGTCTTGCTGTAGGTGTTGTTCGACTGGGCATGTAAGCCGGGCTAAATCAAGCGCCCATTGGGTTGGTTGCAAAACTGTAATCTGCTACCGGCGTACCACCGAGCACGTGTTCCTGCAGGATACGCTCAATCACCTCCGGTGTGCAGCTGTGGTACCAGGTGCCATCCGGGTAGCTGACCATAATCGGCCCCTGAGCACAGATACGCAGGCAGTCTGCCTTGGATCTATAAACCCCCTCCTCCACATCGTAGAGCTCAAGTTCTTTAATACGACGCTTTAAATAATCCCAGGACTGATCTGCAGCTTGCTGAGACGAGCACTTTCCCGCCGTGCACAGAAACAGATGCTGGCGGTAACTGCTGAGTTTACGCTGTTCGCTTAGGTGTTTAAGAATATCGTCGGAAATCATTAGCTTGTGCTTTTAGAGAGAAAATAGAAAAGAGAAAGGCATTTCTACTCAGTGAAGAGTATGCACCTTCGCTTCACTATCATCTAATTGGGGAGCCTGTTCTTCGCCCACATCAAAGGCTTTTTGCAGCCCGGCATCCATCATGGTTTTAGCTACTTCGAGATGCTTGCCATCCAGATAAGTCATAGCTTCAGGGGCGAAGTTAATGCGGACCAGTGGCTGGTCAGAACCGGTGCGCTGCAAGCCAACTTCACCACTTTCCAACATAACTAATTCGAATTCTGCAAGGGGCATAAATAATTTACTCTGTTATTCCAATATCGATGACTATTTCAAGACAACTTTTTAGTCGACAGTTAGGCAACGGTGTTTTAAAAGTGAATAGTTCTGTTCGGATAGTTTAGCAGTTGAGGCTAAGGCTGTTAACCTTCTTTTACAGGAAGACTCTTAAAACTCGACCATCATCTCGCGCTGTCTCTCGACCAATTCCTGCATACTGCTCAGCCAGATTTCCGCGCGCTCTATACTCCAGTCAACAATTTCTGGTGCATCTACCGCAATCATCGGCAAGCGATCAACATCCATCTCGGCTTTGCGGACCGTCGGTAATTTATAGATATATTGGTGGGCTTTAAGCAACTCACTAGCCCAGGAGTGGGGATCATTCTGCAGGTTCTGTAACTCTGTGGCTTCGCCGGGAGTCTTACCCTGTGCAGCTAATAATTCAACCAGCGTATTGGCGCAAACAACCCCGTCGAGCTCCTGCAACTTGTAGCTTTCAGCGACATTGCGGCAGTGCCACAACCATGCCTGATGCAGCTGAACGGCCACTGACTGGGCTATTGACTGGGAAAGTGCAGTGCTCTGCTGCCGACTTTTTTTAGAATCTGACTGGGATAAAAGCTGTCGCGCAAACAACAGCTTCTGATTGACCGCAGAAAGATGAGAAGAAAGCACCGGTTTATTTACTGCCTTTTTCTGTGGCGACCCACTTGCCCTTGGTGTAGAAAGCACTCCAACCAGAGGGTTTGCCGTCGTCTTCACTGCGCACATACTGCTCTTTGGTCTTTCTGCTGTAGCGCACAATTGATGGCAGACCGTTGGGGTCTTTCTGCGGGGCGGTTAATAAGAACTGATACTTCTTATCGATTTGATCCTTGTAGGGCAGCAATTCTTGAACGGTCGGCGCACGGGTTTCGCGATGCTTGGGGAACTGACTAGCCGCCAAAAACAGACCGGAGGCACCATCGCGCAATACATAGTGATCATCCACTTTGATACAGCGCAGTTCTGGCATAACAATCGGGTCAACCTTTGGCGGTGCCGCTTCGCCGCTGCGCAAAAGTTTACGGGTGTTTTTACACGGTTCACCGGGAGCAGTCTCGCCGGTACAGCCAAAATATTTACCAAAACGACCAGTCTTAAGCTGCATCTCGCTGGAGCACTTATCACATTCGAGAGTCGGCCCTTCATAACCTTTGATCACGTATTGACCGGCTTCTACTTCAAAGCCGCTACAGTCCGGGTTGTTACCGCAGACGTGCAGCTTGCGCTTTTCATCGATCAAATAGCTATCCATTGAAGTATTACAGATCTTGCAGCGATGCTTGTGCATCAGTAGCTTGGATTCTGCTTCGTCATCTTCGTCGATATTAACCGCCTCATCACCAGCAGTTAAATTGATGGTCTGCTTACAGCGCTCTTTCGGCGGCAAAGCATAGCCTGAGCAACCCAAAAACACCCCTGTGCCGGCGGTGCGAATCATCATTGGGCGTCCGCATAGGGTACAGGGGATATCGGTCTCAGTCGGTGTATTCGGGCGCATACCCGCATCCGCTTCTTTAGCGCTTTCAACTTTCTGGCTAAAGTCACGGTAAAAACGATTGAGCAGATCTTTCCACTTTAATGTGCCGTTGGCAATTTCATCGAGGTGCTCTTCCATGGTGGCGGTAAAGCCGTAATCCATCAGGTCGTTAAAGTTTTCAGAAAGTCGGTCGGTCACTACATCGCCAATCTTCTCGGCAAAAATACGCTTGTTCTCAATACGCACATAGCCCCGATCTTGAATGGTGGAAATAATCGCTGCATAGGTAGAGGGTCGACCAATACCGCGCTTTTCCAACTCTTTTACCAACGAGGCTTCCGAGAAGCGCGCAACTGGCTTGGTGAAATGCTGCTGTGGGACCAGCACCAGCATATTCATGCTGTCGCCCTTCTGCAGATCAGGCAGTTCGCCATCATCATCATTTTTACGGCTGGCGGGCATTACCGCTAGATAACCATCAAAACGAGTGACACGACCTTTGACGACCATCTCATAGTCGCCAGCAGCAACCGTGATTGAGGTCGCGGTAAACTGTGCCGGAGTCATCTGGCAGGCGACAAACTGTTGCCAGATCAGCTGATAGAGTTTGCGTGCATCAACTTCCATATCACCGAGACTGCCGGGAGCAATATCAATATTGGATGGACGGATCGCTTCGTGGGCTTCCTGGGCACCAGACTTACTGCCGTAAACTTTGGGTTCGTCGGGAAGATAGCGATCACCGTGACGCAACTTAATATATTCGCGACAGGCACTGACTGCATCTTCACTGAGATTGGTCGAGTCGGTTCGCATATAGGTGATATAGCCGGCTTCGTAGAGACGCTGGGCCATCATCATGGTTTTCTTTACCCCAAAGCCCAGCCGCGTACTCGCGGCCTGCTGCAGGGTTGAAGTAATAAAAGGTGCTGAGGGCTTTGATGAGGTCGGTTTATCTTCACGCTTGCTAACCGCGTAACCGGCAGTCTGGAGAGCCGCCAGTGCTGTATCAGTCTGCGCCTTATTAGTCGGACGAAAGGCTTTGCCGAGATGTTTTTTAACTTCGAAGCGAATTTTATTCAGATCTTCTGCACTGCTGTCAGCCGTGGCTTCAAGATCGGCGTGAACGGTCCAGTATTCCTCTGGTATAAAAGCGCGGATTTCACGCTCGCGTTCAACAATCATTTTTAGAGCAACCGATTGAACACGACCGGCCGATAGACCGCGGCCTACTTTCTCCCACAGCAGTGGCGAGACCATAAAGCCAACCACGCGATCGAGGAATCGACGCGCCTGCTGAGCATCCACTCGGTTGGTATTGAGCATTCCGGGCTTTTCAAAGGCCTCGCGAATGGCTTTTTTGGTAATTTCGTTAAACACCACCCGCTTATAGCGATCATCTTCACCGCCGATAACCTCTTGCAGGTGCCAGGCAATTGCCTCTCCCTCGCGATCCAAATCCGTTGCCAGATAGATAGTGTCGGCATTCTTGGCGAGCTTCTTGAGCTCGGCAACGACTTTTTCTTTACCCGGCAGAGTGGCATATTCAGCTTTCCAGTCATTTTCCGGGTCTATACCCATACTCTTAACTAACTGGGTTTTGGCTTTTGCGGCCTTGTGAATCACCTTTTGTTCCGGAGACATTTTGCGCGTCAGGGCGGCCTGTCGAGCACGCTCTTTGGGATCAGAGGGTGTGCGATTGGCACCGGTGGGCAGGTCTCGGACGTGGCCGACACTGGACTTAACAATAAAATCATTACCCAGATAACGATTGATCGTTTTGGCTTTGGCGGGTGACTCAACAATTACTAAAGATTTTCCCATGGAGGCTGTTTTTCCCTGTTTTCGCTGACCCTATCAATGGCCATGCTGCAGATAATTTCACCTAATTGGTTTAGGTATTACTTTCTAAGGTGCGCATATATACGTGTTTGTCTGCCCTTCGGTCAAGCCTCATCGGCAAATTTCTTTGCTGTTTGTTGTAATTTTTTTAAATTTTGCGCGACTTTTTGTAAATCAGAGCTGTCGTCCCGCTCATTCCAGATAAACCCAATTCCGGTTTTATTGGCGATTATGGCACTCACGCCTGCAGGAATATCGGCAACGGTTTCCTCAAGCAGATGACTCCAATGAGGATCGGCCTCGGCGATGGTCCACTTCCACCCTGCACTATCAATAACGGATTCAGAAGATGCACTATCAGATTCCCAGCCGCGATTACTGTAACGCTGCAAAACCCAATTCTGCCGACAGCTATCATCCAGCCATGGCAGTCGGTAACAGACGCACTCTAATCGAGTTTCATCATCCCGCGCATCTGGGCGACGATGCAATGAGACCTGCAATCCCATACTGCTAGCTGCGCGCCTAAGTTCAGTAATCAGTTTCTGGCGCGGCGACTGCCTAAACCACATCAGTGGTGAGACTACGACTGCAACACCAAACAATATTAACAACCAGGTCATTTCATACTACTCTTAGAGCTAGGGATTTATGTTTAATATCAAACCAGTTATTAACAGGGAGAACTTCTATGTCTATTTACAAACACCTGCTAGTCGGGCTTGACCTGTCGCCAGAATCACAGCAAGTGGTAGACCGCGTCAAGTTACTTTTTGCCGACAGCGATATAAAAATTTCCATTTGCCATATTTTAGAGCCATTGGCTTTCACTTACGGCGGCGATATTCCGGTGGATTTATCCGATGTGCAAATTCAACTTGAGAATCAGGCACAGGACCGCCTCGCCGCCATCGCCGAACAGCTTAATGTCGTTGAGGAGAATCAATATGTTGTGCTCGGCCAACCGGCTAAGGAGATGCATCGTATTGCCGCTGAGGATGAGGTTGACCTAATAGTTGTCGGCAGTCACGGTCGTCACGGTCTGGCATTGATATTTGGTTCAACCAGTAACAGTGTTCTGCACGGTGCCAACTGTGATGTTCTTGCAGTACGGATCACCGAGGACAAATAACCGAGTAAGCAGCCAATGATTATTTGTGGGGATTACAGCCTCTTTTAAAAAGGGGCTTCCAACTTGCAGGGCTCTAGCTTTAAACTCTAGCTTTTAAATCGATTCTAAAGTCGCCCTCGAGACATAAATAGAGACATAAATAAGGTTGCCAATATTATTGTGCTGGTAAGAAACTCCCTGCTCCGAATCGTTACCCCCCTGCTTGCACTGTTAATGCTTTTGGCTGGCGATTTGGTATTTGCACAACCCGAGACTGCCACCGGGCAAATTTCAGCCGAGCACTTAACTCGGCAGCCTACAAAAAGCCAACTCGACCACCAGCGCCAACTCTACAGCGAAGCTCTTGAGCTAATGCGCAAGGGGCGTTGGAAAAGCCTTACTAAGTATCGCCAACAGCTAACCACATACCCACTCTATCCCTACCTTATATACGCAGATTTAATTGTTAACCTGCGCTATTCGAGACACGAGGAAATAACCGCCTATTTAAATACTTATCCGGGCACGGTAAAAGCCCAGCATCTGCGCAATAAGTGGCTGGATTATCTGGCCGGCCGCAACTACTGGACCACTTTTATAGAGTTCTACAATCCGGCTCAGGCGAGCATTAAGCATCAGTGCCAGTTTGAATTTTCTCGCGCCAGTCGCTTCGAAGGGGCGGATAGACAGAGTGCGATTGAATCCGCTCTAAGACTTTGGAATGTTGGTAAATCACAACCCAAAGAGTGTGATAAATTATTTAGCCTGCTGGTCACTGAAAAGAAAATTAGTCCATCACTGGCATGGCAACGCTTTAACAAAGCACTGTTAAATCATCAGTATATTCTGGCTAGATATCTGCAGAAATTTCTCAAAAACAATCAGTATAAAGAGCTTGCCAAGCGCTACTACGACACTGACCGAAATCCGCAACTAATCGGCAATTTCGAAGATTTTAGCCACCATAACCCTGAAGAACTCGGCATAATTAAACATGGTCTGGTGCATTTAGCGAAAACAAATAGTCACGCCACACTTAAGTACTGGAGCCATTATCAACAGACTCACGAGTTTAACCACGACAATCGCAGCGCTGTTGTTAGTGCCATTATCAAAGGGCTCTATCAGCAGCAATTCAGCACGATTGCCGACGCCTATTTTGTAGATCATCTGCCACTACTCAATCAAACCACTTCGGGAAGCTTAACCGAGTGGCGGATTCGCAAGGCTCTGGAAGAGCGAGACTGGCTTGCCGTGCAACTTTGGATTCAACGCCTACCTAAGGCTAAACAGGAACAATCTGCATGGCGCTATTGGGCAATCCGCAGCATGGAAGCAGAAGCTTCGACCACGCTTGATCCACGGCTGCCAGAGATGACCGCAAGTCTGGCCAGGGAAAGAGACTTCTATGGTTTTCTAGCCAGCGAAAAACTCGATAAGGAGTACAGCCTCAACCACTATCCCCTGGCAATTGATGAGGCGCTGATCGAGCGAATTAAACTGCAGCCGACTATACAGAGAGCCCGTGAGCTATTTTTCCACCGGGATATTGTCGATGCCAATCGAGAATGGCATCAGGCAACTGGAGATTTTGCCTATGAAGACTGGTTGGCGGCGGCGATTATTGCCAGCCAGTGGCAGTGGCACAACAAAGCCATCGCTAGTCTCGGGCAGGCCAAATACTGGGATGATATAGAAATCCGCTTCCCACTCGCCTACGCGGAAATTATCGACAGAACTGCAGATAACACTGCTATAGCAAACTATTTACTCATGGCACTGGCACGTCAGGAGAGTGCCTTTAATCCGCTGGCTACCTCTTCCGCCGGTGCTATGGGACTGATGCAACTGATGCCTGCCACCGCTAAGGGCACGGCGCGCAAGCACAAATTAACCTATAAGAAAAAATCTCAGCTACATAAACCATCGATCAATGTGCCGATTGCCGGCCAGTACTATCGCAATATGCTCGATCGCTATGATAATAACCGTATTCTGGCCAGTGCCGCGTATAATGCTGGCCCGCGACGAGTTGATCAGTGGCTGAACAAAAGCGATGGTAAGTTGCCCTTTGATATCTGGATTGAGCTGATTCCCTACAGTGAAACACGCTCCTATGTTCGCAATATATTGATGTATTCGATTATCTATTCGCGGAAACTGGGTCTGACACCAACAATGTTGGATGGCGATGAAAAACTTAAGCTTTTGTAATAACAAAAAGAAGAAGAATAAAAAACCATGATTGATATAGGCGTAAATCTTTCTAATTCACGTTTCGCTAAAGATATTCCAGAGACTCTTAGACGCGCACAAAAGGCCGGGGTGGAAAAACTGGTTCTAACCGGCACCTCCATCGAAGAGAGCCAGGCTGTTTTAGAGCTCTGTCAGAACTATAACGAAACTTTTCCAGAGATGCTTTACGCAACAGCGGGCATTCATCCCCACGACGCAAGCAGTCTTAATAGCGAGTCTATTAACCGCCTTAGAGAGCTTGCAGCACAGCCGCAGGTCGTTGCTCTCGGCGAGATGGGTTTGGACTTTAACCGCAACTTCTCAACGCCAAGGGAGCAGGAAAAAGCCTTTGAGGCACAGTTGGAACTGGCCGCCGAATTAAAGTTGCCGGTATTTCTTCATGAGCGCGATGCAGCCGATCGACAGCTACAGATTATCAGTTCTTATCGAGATCATCTGGCCGATGCCGTTATACATTGCTTTACAGGCTCTAAACAGGCTCTTTTCGGCTATTTGGATCTAAACATGTATATTGGCATCACTGGATGGATTTGCGATCAGAAGCGTGGACAGGCGCTGCAACAGCTAGTGAGAAATATACCCCTTGAACGTTTAATGGTAGAGACGGATGCGCCCTACCTGCTGCCAAAAAATATGCCGGAACCGCCAAAGGGAAAACGTAATGAACCGGCGTTCTTAAATTGGGTGATTGATGGTATTGCCAAATACAGGGATGAGAGTAGCGAGCAGATCGCAATGGCTACGACTAAAAATGCGCTGGGGTTTTTCCGTTTAGACAATAGCTAGTTAAAAAGATCGCCCACAGATATCACCCCATTGCTGCGAATCTGTGCGCGCAACCCACCCTTACCAACCAGGTCAGGCAAAATTCTTACCCCGAGCTTTCTCTGAAGTTTAGCGCAGGGCTCGCAGAGCTGAACACCGTAAAAGCTAACACCACCAATCTGGAAATCTTTTCCCACTAGATCATTGAGGCGTATACCCCGAGTAATAAGATTGCGGCGAAAATCGCTGTGATGAAATCCATTACCGCTATCTTGATTAAACGACTCTATAACCTCTGCTTCGATCAGGGTAATTTCCCAATCGGGCTGGCCTTTATAGTTGGAGCGGTTTTTGCCGGTATTGGTAAAGTAGCGATCACCCTCAATACCCTTTCCGGCACGCACTGAGACCTTTTGATAACCCATAACGCCGGCATCTTTAGCTGGCGCTACATAGATTTCAATAATCTGACCTTTAGCCATTAGAGATTTCTCGTCACTAGATTTGATTTGGAAAAGGGATATTAGCAGTGCCAATATTTTTTTACTACGCGGAAGGGTTCAGGCTCAGAAAGGAATTATTTTTTTCGGCCATAACGCAAACCAGCCCGTTAAGGGCTGGCTGCGTTATTCACTAATCTGCTTCTAACTCAAACTAAATACCGGCATTAACCACAACCAATCAGCGATTTTTCAGAGATCTCAGCAGTAAGGCGAACATCGGCAATGGTCAATGCAAATGGTTTTGAAGAAACCAGAACAAACGGAGAGTTCACGCGGGACAAATTAACACCGACCTTTTCAAAGCAGGTTAGCGGAACACCAATACGCACCGGCTGACCCTCAGGGATTGAACGCAGAATACGGGTTATATTCAGCTCGCCACGACAGGGCCATCCGCAGTCCATGCGCAGGGTAACCTTACCCTTGGGACGCTTATCAATCTTAAAGATCATCACCAGAGCAGCACCCTCGTCACGCAGCGGCGTGATATCGTTTAGCGCGTCAGACTGCCAGTAGAACTGGCTCTCATTGCCACCGGTCCACTCGACATGGCGTGAGTCTTCCTGCACAGCGCCATCAACCGTAGTGACGATTAACTTGCCATAGTCAGAGCTGGTCTGCTTGCCGCTGACCGCTTTCTGCCAGTTGCCGCCATCACCTACATAAGTGTTCCAAGGGGGACGTGGGCTGCCGCTAAATACAATGTTTTCCACCTTGGCTTTATCGAGCATTGGCTTTTCATTGAGATTGTCAGCAACCAGTTCAGCAGCACCGTAATTCATGCCCTGACCTCTTTTTAACAGTGTAGCCTCGACCGGCAGCTCATGATTTGCAGCATTTAACTCTGCTGCAGGCCAGTCAAAGGAGAGACGACCAGTGAAGTCGTAACGTGGCTTGCCCTTGTTATCGGCAACCAGTACATCTGCTATACCGCCACCTTCAGTCCCGGGCAACCAGGCAACCACAAAGGCATCGGAGTTATTGATTTCAGCATTCATCCACAGTGGGCGACCGGTAAGGAAAACCGCAACTACAGGAATATTCTGCGCTTTAAATGATTTGATTAGGGCTAGGTCAGACTTAACGCCGTTGCTGTAGATCAGCGACATCACATCACCGACACCTTCAGCGTAAGGCTCTTCACCAAAGACGACGACGGCCACATCAGGCTTTTTGGCAAAGCTGCCATCTGCGCTGAGTTCGGTGGTTCCGCCATTATTATTGACTGCCTGCTCAAGGCCGGCATAGATAGAGGTTGCACCGGGGAAGTCACTGTTTTCATTCTCAGTGCCCTGCCAGGTAATCGTCCAACCACCATTTTGCTTGCCGATATTATCAGCACCATCACCAGCGACTACTACGTGCTGAGCACCTTTCAGTGGTAACAGCTGATTCTTGTTCTTTAACAGAACCAGAGATTTTCTAACCGCTTCTCTGGCCACAGCACGGTGCGCGGCAGAGCCGATAATCTCAGTTTTTCCGGCAAGTTCACGGGTAGAGGGAGCACCCTTTTCAAACATACCAGCACGGATTTTAACCCGCAGAATACGTCTTACCGCATCGTCGATACGGGCCATGGGAATCTCGCCCGACTTGACCTGAGTAATGGTATTTTTCAGGAATGGAAGCCATGACTGCGGCACCATAATCATATCGACACCAGCGATAATAGACTGAGCACACTGCTCATCATCACAGCCTTCAACCTGTCCGTGGCCATTCCAGTCACCAATAACAAAGCCGTCAAAACCCATCTGGCCTTTGAGTACATCGGTCAACAGAAACTGCTGGCCGTGTAACTTGTCACCGTTCCAACTGTTAAAGGAAGCCATAACCGTCTGCACACCAGCATCGATTGCACTGATATAACCCTGACCATGCTTCTCGAGAAGCTCATCTAGGGGCAGTACTGTATTGCCCTGATCAACACCACCGAAGGTACCGCCATCACCGATAAAGTGCTTGGCTGTAGCTATCACTTTTTGATCATTGCTGCGCAGTGTATTGCCCGCGCCCTGAACTCCACTGACAATCTCGCCCGCGTAAGAACGGATAATAGCGGCGTCGTCACTGTAACCTTCGTAGCTGCGACCCCAGCGGTTGTCTTTTACAACAGCAACTGTAGGTGCGAAAACCCAATCGATACCAGTCACTGCAACTTCACGTGCCGTGACTTCACCAATCTTGCGCATAAGCTGCGGATCATTTGCCGCACCCAGACCAATATTGTGGGGAAATAAGGTCGCGCCGATAACGTTGTTATGGCCGTGAACAGCATCTGTACCCCAGATAACCGGAATGCCCGTACCGCCATTGGAGGTATCGATTGATGCGTTGTAATACTGGTCAGCCATCTCTAACCAATCATTGATAGATGAATTTTTTTCTTCATCAGGGAAAGAGCCGCCGCCATTAAGCACAGAGCCTATGTGGAATTGTTTAACTTCTGCATAAGAAATTTCCTGAACCTCAGGCTGAACCATCTGACCGACTTTTTGCTCTACAGTCATCTTTTCGATCATAGCGGTAATACGTGACTCTATAGCTTCAGCAGACTCTTCAGACAGAGCCACTGTTGGCAATACAACGCTAGCCAACGCAATAGATTTCACTAATAAGCTCAAAGTCTGAGACCATTTTTTCACTAACACATCTTTCCCCTTAACTTGGTAGGTAAAATCAACAGTGAAAAATACTGTTGTTATAACCCTTAAATTTTGCTGCCGTTATTTTTATTGATTAACACTGGGGTTTTAAAACCCAAAATCGATTTAATAATCACTAATGACTCTATTTTTTCATGAGAGGAGGCTTGTTGGAAGGTCAGATGCGACCACCTGTGGTTTGACTGCGTTAAAGGGGAAAACCGCGTTTACTGAAACAATTTACGGGTCGATTCGCGATAATTTCTGCTGACTTTCAGGGTTTGACCGTCAGCCAGATAAAGTAGGCTGCCGCGCTTCTGGCTCAATGATGTTGAGACTACCCGAGTGATATTAACCATCGTTGAGCGGTGGATACGAACAAAGAGTTTATCATCGAGTTTCTTTTGCAGGTCGAGCAGCGTACTGCGCATAATATGGGTCTCACCGAGGGCGTGAATACACATATAATCACCCGCCGCATCAATCCAATCTATATCCTCAAAGGGGATAAGCTTAACCGTCCCGGAATCACGAATTAGCAGCTTTCTCTGCAGTCGCTCGGATGACTCTTGTAAACGGCTCCCTGGTCTTTCACTTGAATCAACATCGATCTGCTGGTCTTTATCTAAACGCACAGCAATATCATTAATCGCGCCAATCAGCGGGGCTTTTAACACTTCCTGCCGGCCTTTTTTACGCTCTACAGCGCGCTGCACTGCCACTTCAATACGCTCTAGATCGAAGGGTTTAAGCAGATAGTCAACGGCATGCATATCGAACGCATCAATCGCATATTGATTGTAAGCCGTGGCAAAAATTACCATCGGCATAGTATCGGATTGCAGGGCCTTAACCACTTCAAAACCATTAACTTTGGGCATCATAATATCGAGAAAGATCAGATCCGGAGCCAGAGACATTGCAGAGTCTATGGCTTCGCGACCATTCTTACATTCGCCAATAATTTCAATATCATCAATCTCGGTGGCGATAGAACGCAGCAAGTCACGGGCGAGTGGCTCGTCATCAACTAGCAGAGTTCTTAGCTTTGACATAATAGTGCACAGTTATTGGTTAATAATTATTATTCTTAATAGGATTCTAAAAAGCAGGCTGTTTTACTTAGAGTTTTTATATACAGCGTATTTAGAACCTATCTATAGTCATTTATTTTTACAGGCTACTTTTACAAACGACCTAATAGTTAAATCTTTTCACGTGAGGGGATTTGGAGATAGGTCAGATGCGACCACTAGCTTACATACTGAGATTAAAGGGAAGTTATAAAGCGTTAAATACAGAAAATTTAACTACTGAAATAACTTACGGGTAGATTCGCGATAATTTCTGCTCACTTTCAGGGTTTGACCCTCAGCCAGATGAAGCAAACTTCCGCCCTTCTGGATCGATGATATGGAGACGACCCGGGCAATGTTAACCACCGTTGAACGGTGAATACGGACAAATAACTTATCGTCTAATTTCTTTAGCAACTCCAGTAAGGTACTGCGCACAATATGGGTTTCACCCAACGCATGAACACACATATAGTCACCGGCTGCATCGACCCAGTCTATATCGTCAAAAGGGATCACTTTGACCACACCAGAGTCGCGAATCAACAGTTTACGCTTCATACCCTCTGGGAGACTCTCTTCGCTATCTAAAGGCTCTGCCGAACCTGGCTGATCTTTATCTAGACGTACAGCAATATCATCAATGGCGCCGATTAGAGGTGTTTTCAGACCATCCTGCTGGGATTTATGTCTTTCTACAGCACGCTGCACTGCCCGTAAAACCCGCTCTGGGTCAAAGGGTTTAAGCAGATAGTCAACCGCATGCATATCGAAAGCATCAATCGCATATTGATTGTAGGCGGTGGCGAAAATTACCATCGGCATAATATCTGACTGCAGAGCTTTAACCACTTCAAAACCATTGACGTTGGGCATCTGAATATCGAGAAAGATAAGATCCGGGGCCAATAGCATGGTGGACTCTATGGCTTCACGACCATTTTTGCATTCGCCAATAATTTCAATATCGTCAATCTCGCTGACGATAGAACGCAATAAATTAAGCGCTAGCGACTCATCATCGACCAGTAGTGTTCTCAGCTTTGACATAACAGTCCATGGTTATTGTTAAACATTTGCGAGCTATTCACTATAGCCCTGCTCACTATAATCCTGCTCACTATAATCCTGCTCAGCACGACTTTCCGCAGATTGCTTCTCTAAAGGCAAGCGAATAAATATTTTTAAGCCACCCAATTCACTAACACCCAACTGAAAAACGTATTGATCACCATAGAAAGTGTCCAATCGATCAATAGTATTTTTTAAGCCAATGCCAACCCCAGCGGCCTTATCGTTTTTCGACATCAACACCCCAGGGCCGGTATCACTGACTTCAACAATCAGGTAATCCCCATCAAGCTTGGCCAGAATACCAATTTCTCCACCATTTTCCATAGGTGCAATTGCATATTTAATCGCATTCTCAACTAATGGCTGCAAAAGTAGGCTGGGCACCTTAATCGGATTTGCCGCTTTATCAATATCAAAATTAAGTTGCAGGCGCTCGCCAAAGCGCGTCTGTTCAATATTCAGATAGAGCCTTAGAGCGGCTAATTCTTCGGCGAGCGTGACGCGCTGAATAGGATCACTCTCTAGAGAATAGCGCAGGAAATTGCTCAATTGAACAATCATGGTATTGGCATTAGCCGAGTGTTTTCCCTGCACCAATGAGGCGATGGCGTTAAGGGTATTAAACAGAAAGTGCGGATTGAGCTGATAGCGCAACATCTTTAACTGCGCCTCGTGGGCGATGGTCTCTGCCCTGCTGCGCTTGAGTTGCTCTTCTTTATTTTCCGCCTCAATGGTCAGCAGGGTGGCGTGTTCACTCTGCAGTAACTGGTAATACTTTATACCGTGATAGAACGCCGCCCAACAGAGAAAGATAATAATCGAGGCAAATAACCAACCACCAAAATCATTCCATACTTCTGTTTCACCGGTCATCCACATAAACACCGCGACGCGCATGACCGACCATATTACCGAGCAGATCAACACTGCGATCAGCGAGAAAAAAAGGCGTGGGAAAGGACTTTTATTCCACACTCGGTGAAATAGTGGGCGCAGTGGCCAGGAGACAATAATACCAATCAGTGACTGAATCACTGTATGGGCGATATAGTCAAAGCTCTGCTGGTTGTACCAGAGGGTTAAACTAAAATAGGTTATCAGCGAGAGACTAAACCAACCCACAAACTGCAACAGCAAGAACTGCATATCATTGTCTTGATATAGCTTGGCTAGCGGAGCGGATACTTTAGTTTTATTCATAGGGTTTTATATTTGGCTTTTGGTAAAGTGCTATTTACTAGGTGCTTTATGAGGATCGACGGCAGTATAACAGCAAGGTTTCTCGAGGAAACCCCTTCCATCACTCTCCGAGCTGATTGAATAATTAAAGCCAAAACTTAGAACAGGGTTATTTATTAATAGAATTATCTAATTTAATCCTGAATACTCCCCACACAACAACCAAATAGTAACAACCATAGCAGCAATTATCTCTATGAAAGAACCTCAGACTTTGGATAAACATCTAATTTCCTTTATGGGAATCAATGCACTGCGCGCCAGCCATCCCGGAGTGCGCAAATTAAAACGTCAGCAACAGGGCCACAGTGCCCACGGCAATAAAGTCTGGCGTTCAAGTTTTGTGCTTATGGATTACCTTAGCAGCTGGGAAATTCCCGAGGGGGCTAAGGTATTGGATATAGGCTGTGGCTGGGGGTTGGCGGGGATCTATCTGGCCAAACATTATCAGGCGCAGGTTACCGGCCTGGATATTGACCCGCAGGTTCAACCCTATCTCAACTTACAGGCTGAGATTAATAATTGCTCGGTTGAATTTACCCCGCGCAGTTTTCAATCTCTGCAAAAGACTGAACTGGCAAACTTCCATACGCTGATGGGTACCGATATCTGTTTTTGGGATGAAATGACCTCACCCCTTTTTGATCTTCTTACTCTGGCCCGCAGTGCCGGAACTGAGCAGATATTAATTGCCGATCCGGGCAGACCGCCATTTTGGGATTTAGCTGAACGCTGTGTTGCTGAGCTTGGGGCGGAAATTATTACCCGCAGGATCTATGAGCCATGGAAAACTGAAAAGTTTATTCTGGCTATCGGCGGCCGCGACTAATCAGCCAGCTCTAAGTTTTTTCGAGACAAAAAAAATGCCCTTTTTTCAAAGGGCATTTTTCGTTTTACCTACACTGCATTTTTTACAATTTACTAGTCAACTTAGAACGCCATGTTGAACTTCAAGCCGTAGTGACGTGGCTTGTAGAAAGAACCGCGCATATAGCCTGGACCACGGTCGGCCCAGTTGCGTACAGTTTCATTAGTTACATTGCGTACATAGGCTTCAAATGCCCAACGGTCTTCTTCGTTAATCAGGCGCAGAGCGAAGCTACCAGTAGCAACCGCTGCTTGACCAGAGTGCAGAGCACCCTCAGAGAAGTTTCCTTTATCGAAGAACATTTCATCAGTCCAGTTAACCGAGATATATGGGCTTAGACGCAGACCATTGCTCAGGAACCAGTTGTGCTCGTAGTTAACAGTAGCTGAGTACTTTGGAGACCATGGCATAGCATTGCCTACAAAGCTGGTCCAACGACCCTCATCACCATTTGCGTTAACGGTTTTTTCAGGACAGTTAGTCAGACCCAGAAGTGCTCTTTCAAGACAGTACCAACCGTCCTGTACATCTTCGAGATCACGGATTTCAGAATCCAACCATGCAACCCAACCAGTCACTCGGCCACCGTAGTAAGGGGCCCAATCAAATTCAATCTCAGCACCGATATTGCGAGTCTTACCGATATTCTGAGTAATCAGAGTACCGATATCACGGCCTACAACTACACACTGAACTGGGTCAGGCGCGACTTCACCTTCAGCAAGTTCAATTTCTTCCTGAGCTGAGCAATCTACTGCTCGACCTTCGGTATCGACATATGAATCAGGCACGGCAATCTCTTCGCCACTAAAGCCAACAATTGCGTAAAAAGTATCCTGCAAGTTGGTGTTATCTAGCATAAAGATATTACCCAAGAGGTTTAGGCGACCATCAAGCAACGTGGCCTTAACACCAAGCTCATAAGTAATATTTTCTTCTGGATCGTAATCAAAGGTATCAACAATATTACAGTCACAGATATCAACGGCGTCGCCGAATCCACCTGACTTATAGCCAGTACCGATTGAGCCGTAGACAAATACATCGTCACTTACTAGATAGTCGAAACCAACTTTCCAAGTAACTTTACTCCAATCACCTTTGTGGCTGTTATCAGAGAACTGCAGACGCTCTAGGAAACCATCACCAAGAGTACCCATATCAGTGGTCAAAACATCAGACTGGTAGAGGTTGGCTGCTGAAGTCTGAATACCAAATTTAGTCCAGGCTTCATAATCGAATGAAGGGCCACTTACGCCGGGAACAAAGGCTGGATCATACAGACCGATATTTGGCTGACGGTAACCAGCAGTGATGTAGTTTCTACCACCAATATCTTCTTTGGCATCATAAGTATAGCGAGCGCCGAATGTAGTATTAAGCTTTTCGTTGACCTTGTAATCAAACTGGGCAAATACCGCAGCTGACTCAACAATACGCTCTGGCTGAACAAATGACTGAGCCAGAGGCAAGACGATGCCACAACAGAAAGCGTCTTCAACATCAAAACGGATTTCGTTATTTTCCTGCATCATAAACAGGCCTGTGATCCACTGTAAATCAGAATCAGAAGTCGACTTCAGCTGCAATTCTGCAACCACTGATCGGTAGTCTGAGTAGTTGGTAGACAGCGAGAGATCGTTAAATGGCTGCATAGCATTATCTTCGTAGCCCAGAGACTGAAGCAATGCCAAGTCATTTACCAGGTTAGGACAGACAACCATAGTGCCATTACCACCTTCACAACCCACTGGAGGTGCTCCAGCTGACCACCAGGTACGCATAAGGCCGTAAGCTGGGTGATCTGGATCAGCGTATACAACTGAAGCATCGTGCTCCTGTGAACGCTGCTGACGAGAGAAACCAAGACGACCTTCAAAGAGAACATCTTCGTTAATATCCCAAGTCAGGACACCACGAATACCAACCATGTTCATATCCATCTTGCCGGGAACGTTTACATTGACATCCCACTGACCGTGGTCACATTCAAAGAAGGTACCCTCGGCTTTAGCACAGTCTTTTAGACCGAGCGTGCCAGGCGAGTTATCTTGAAAGTAGTCTGCAACCAAATCCAAGCTGACATCGTTATTTGGCTCGAAGCGCATACCCAGACGGGCACCCTTACGATCTACAGAACCATAGGATTCGCTTGCGCTGAAAGGCAGAGGATTGCCATCAGCATCCTTTTTCAGACGACGCTGGTCAACATTGGGAATACCATCAGCGGCGATATCGCCAGAACCAATAGTTCCATCACCATTGACGTCCCACTCGAGGTCGAATGTGTCTGGCATCTGGTTGTACCAGCTGTCAGCCTGATCGACAAAGAAGCTAGCACGCAGGGCAATTTCATTGTTTACCGGCTGGTTATACCAACCCTTAACCGCTTGCTGGTTGTACTTGCCAATCTCAACTTCGATCTTGCCTTCTTGCTGATCAAAGTTAGGGCGAGCGCTGATCACGTTAACGCTACCAGCAGTCGAGTTACGACCAAACAGTGTGCCCTGTGGGCCACGGCTGATTTCTACACGCTCTACGTCATACATAAGAGCCAGACCAGCCTGTGGGCGTGGTGAGTAGAGACCGTCAAAGTGCATGGCAACCGTAGGGTCACCAATTTCAGTGAAGTTGTTCGAAGACAGACCACGAACGACTACCTGAACACCGGAGTCACTAGGTGACAGTGCGATTTGCATATTTGGAACCATATCACCGATATCGAGCAGGTTTTTAACACCAGCAGCATCGATTGATTCCTGTGAGAATGCAGATACAGCGATTGCTGTTTCCATCAGTGATGTCTCACGTTTTGTCGCTGTAACGATAATTTCATCAAGCGCTTCAGCGGCACGATCAACCTGCGCAGAAACATAGCCGGATGTGAGACCCGACAACGCAACTGTAAGCGCAAGTGAAGACCGAGAAATATTTTTAAATTTATACATTGTTATCTCTTCCCCGTAACTAAACTAATAATTTAATCTTTTTTTATATTTTCACCCGAACGCATAAAGCAGCGCCGGTGAAATAAAATCTCTATGCACGAAAAGTGTGCAATTTACTGCCAGCGAATATCGTCAATCTGGTAGACAAGCCCTGCGCCATTACCAACATCTGGAAAGAACACAAATGGTGCAGTCACAGCGGTAAAATCAACACCACTGAGGTCAGTCAACGAAACTGTAATAGTCTGCCAAAATTCACTAACAGCTGGGGTGATATCTACAGGAGGTCGAGCACTACCTGCCGACTGAGCCAGTAAATTAAAGCCAACACCCGCGTCTATATTAAGGATTTTGATATCGAATGAGAGTTCGGTAAATGCAGACACGTCGACAGTTGGATCAGTATTTTCAATCACTAGTACAGCGTGACCTGCATTATCAGAATAAGAAATCTGTAACACATCACCGCGCTGATCATCAGAAACTGTCTCTTGAGTAATTTCGTCACAGGTACCACAGGCTGCAAAGCTCATAGAAGCATTACCTCCCCACTCACTAGTAACAGTTGCCTCATTAAGGACTTCAATACCCGGGCTTGTAGGCGTTTCATAAGTCGCTTCTTGAGGAAGACCAGTGCTACCACCGTCATGGGTGACAACAATATCTTTAACCATCACCGGTGAATCATTCTCAACCACATACATAAGGAAAGATTCGTAGGTATTTGCCGCATCCTGTGCAGGAATGGCAACGGTGTATTCAGTCTCTGCTTCACCGCTAATCAGCACATAGTCCAGGTTGAACGATGGCTCAACATCTGGGTGAGGAAGACGCTCAAATCTGAAGTAGATATTGGTAGCAACGCCGTCAGCTGGAATTGCAGCGGTAAAGGTGATGCTGCCAGGATTGGCAAAGGTAAACGGATACACATCAGTATTGAGGTTAGCAAAGCCGGCCCATACTTCTGACCCTGTAGGGAAGTTATAGGTGCCAGCCGCAAAGCTTGCACCACCAAAAATAGCCGTCATATCGACAACATCAGAAGGCTCTTCGTCAGTACCACCGTCGGTAGCGCCATCGGTAGCGCCGCCGTCGGTAGTGCCACCGTCAGTAGATCCGCCATCGGTAGTGCCACCGTCAGTAGATCCGCCACCTGCAACACGATCACCATCTGTGCTGCCACTGTCATCAGTGACAACAATATCTTTTACCATCACTGGAGAATCTTGCTCAACCACATACATCAGGAACGATGAGTAGGTATTTGCCGAATCCTGAGCAGGAATGGTTACGGTATATTCCAGTTCAGCTTCACCGCTGATTACAACCGCATCAAGGTTAAAGGATGGATCAACATCTGGGTGAGGCAGACGCTCAAAGCGGAAGTAGACGCTGGTATCAGTGCCACCATTTGGAACCGCTGCAGTAAAGGTAATAGTGCCACCGTTAACAAAGGTAAACGGATAAAGGTCAAAGTTAAGGTTGGCGTAACCAGCCCATACTTCTGCACCTGCAGGGTAGGTAAACAGGTTATCTTCAACCAGTGCACCACCAAAACCTTCGATCATTTCAACAGGGCCAGCGCTAGTGCTACCGTCAGTGCTTCCACCATCAGTAGTGCCGCCGTCGGTTGAACCACCATCGGTAGTTCCGCCATCAGTAGTGCCACCGTCAGTAGTACCGCCATCGCTAGAACCACCACCGGTACCGCCATCTGTGCTGCCACCGTCATCAGTTACAACAATGTCTTTTACCATCACTGGAGAATCTTGCTCAACCACATACATCAGGAATGATGAGTAGGTATT
>ENA-OQVM01001408-OQVM01001408.1-marine-metagenome-genome-assembly--contig:-NODE-1408-length-32030-cov-6.833412_pt1 | contig 32030 bp, 30 predicted proteins | sample MGYA00237776_ERZ505498 | MGnify/ENA primary metagenome ERZ505498 (study PRJEB26159, sample SAMN06265151) | marine metagenome | isolation source: Helgoland LTER site | place: Germany:Helgoland, sampling...
ACAGCACCAATGAGATTAGCAGCCTAAAATGAAACCCTGATCTACCTTAAACGGGCTGCAAAGTGGTCGAACAAACAGGACCACCTCTAAATATGCCAAAATACATTTTCATAATCCTAGGGTCTCGCTGTATGAAATACACTCAATAGCTAAAGCTGTGAGACTAAACAATTCTGTGATATTCAGATCAATAACTGGAAAAGGGAAAGGTGTTTGGGTGTTTAGACTAGCGGCACTTCTAATAGCCTTATCATCCACGTCGGTCTTTGCTGGTTTCATAAATGATAAGAACGATTGGGACCTACTTACTGATGCCGCAAAGACAGGGTACGTTTTTGGTATCTTTGATCTGACCACCGGGATATCAAATGGCGATAACGAGCAGGACCTCCTCAACAAGAAATTGTATCAATGTGCTGTTGAGAAAGGCATGAAAGACGAGGATTTCTTTGAGCTAATTGAACAAGGGTACAGCAGCCGATCTACTAAGAAGCACCCACCGTTTTTATATTTAATAGATGGGCTGCAAAAGCTGTGTAATTTGTGACGGGTCGTTTTGATTATTGCCACAAATAAACCTAAGGGGTTAAAATTGGGCCAATTTAACAAGCAAGACACACTGATTTTGGTAGCATTGGAAAGTGAACTGCCAAGAGCAAATATTCCGCAATGGAATATTCAGTATATTGGCGTGGGAAAAGTCAATGCAGCTCTTGCGGTGTGCCGTTTCAGTCAAGAGTTCAAACCTAAAGTAATATTAAACTTTGGCACGGCTGGAGCACTTAGAGAGGATTTGACAGGCCTGGTTGAGGCTACAAGTTTTTATCAGCGTGACATGGACGCAAGGCCAATGGGGTTCTCGCTGGGACAAACTCCTTTTGAAGACGATAATTGCATTGCCTTTGACAGACCCGGTGTTTCTTGCGGAAGCGGTGATAGCTTTGTCACGTCAGCACCTGAATTGATGACGGACATTGTAGATATGGAAGCATTCGCCTTGGCAAAATTTGCGGTGCAGACAGGAATAGATTTCCGATGTTATAAATATATTTCAGATGCCGCTGATAGCGAAGCCCCCAAGTCTTGGAAAGAAAACGTAATCAGCTCCAGTGAGCTATTTATCAAAGACCTACTGATTTAGGTTTTTTTATGGAGTCTTTCAGTGCTGGACGTGAAGTTTGCCCTTAATGAATGACGTATTGAAAAACTAGGGTTCCCACTGGACAAACAGAAGGCTTCCCTCGGGAGCGAAAGGAAGCCTGAAGTATTTTACTGCTCTAAGTGACGGTGTTATTACCCGCCTTAATGTTTTGATAGCACAAAAATCCAGATTTTTCATAATTTTTTAGAATATTTTAAAAACCAATATTGATCAGTCTTCAAAGACCCGTTCAGTTACTGATTTTTATTTTTTTTATTGTTAGGGTTGCGACTGAACGACCTGCTAATTGGCCGCGGAATAAACCCTTTGGTCCTTCTGTGTTTAGGCTTCTTGAACAAGAAGCCTAGAAACACAAACAGTGAAATGAAGATCAGGGTTTCTATCACAGATAGGCCTATGGTGGTCTTGATGTTGATGGCTCAGCTGGACAACGTATCCCCTCAAGCTTTTGGTTAGGTCCAGCCACGTTCAGGCTTGCTTAGCATGATCTGGGAAATATTGGGAAATTACTTCAAGCTTAAATTTGGCAAGAATAGGCGTGTTGTGTTCTTTCTAAAGTAAGAACTCAAACAATTTTTCCACCAAGGCCTCTTGGGCGATTTTACCACCAGTTAGCTTTGAATTTATCTGGTCAGAGATGGTCACAGTGTTGTTGGTCTAGATTTTTTTGAGCCTATTTCAGATTACTAAACATAACCTTTTCACTTTGCATCTCTTCAATCTGTGCGAGTTATGCCCAAAAGTTGGTGGGGAATATCGCAAGCTGATCAAACAGGCTGGGCTCACTCAATCCATGAACCGAAACGGTCAGCGTCTAGACAACGCGCCGCTGAAAAAGGCGCTGGTGCACCGGCAGCACTTCAAGACCTGCGCGCAGGCAAAGGCAGCAATCTTTGAATACATCGAGGTCTTCTACAATCGCCAGCGCAGGCGCTCAGGCATTGGATATCAGACGCCACAACAGGCCTTCAACTATATGACTTGGAAAATGGCCGCATAGGGGCGATAGTCATATTGCCCGGAAACAGGGATGAAGTTCAACCAACTACTATGATATTCTGCAGCAGGTATGGGTTTTCGTCACTTAATGCGAATATATGGCTTGTGGGTTCTGAAACCTTAAGAAGGGCTAAATCATTCAGTTCGTCCTCAGCAATTTTGACGGTCCTTAAGGTTTCTCCTTTGGAATGAACCTTCATATCCTTGCAGCCTTCAATCATATGATGGTTTATTATGATGTGACCATTTTCAGAGACATAGAAACCAGTTCCAGATCCTACTTTGAAGGTACCTTAAGGTTGGGTGGTTGAAACCGATTTGGATGCTGGAGTAGGCGCTGCTTTGAGTGTTGGAGAGGTGTTTAATGATGACACTGTATTAATGGACTTAACTGCATTATCTGACTTTTTCAGGTCATCACCTCCAAGATATTTTTTTGTTATAAGCGCTAAGAGCGCCAAATGTTCCCTTGCCGTACAAGCCATCAATAAAGGATCGGTAGTAACCTAAATTTTTGAGGGTTGATTGGAAACGTTTGCGCCTGTCTATAGAAAGCTTCTTAAAGACTGCTTTTAGAGGGGACGGGCTTACTGCAGTTTCAGATTTCACATAACAACGTAAGCCTCTGCGTTTGGCTTCGTTTATGTGGTGTCGTCAATCCGGATCTAGCTCCCAGATCGTTTGACTAACTTTTGTGTGAACATCCCTTCCATAGGTAGTCACCCAAGCACATGGTTCACTGTCTGAAAACTGCTTGGAAAATTCAAAAATGCCCCAAACCCACCCCAACAGTTTCAAAGAGTGCCACAATCACAAGACTAAATGTAAGATCCCAATTTTTTATACAGAGATGGTCGCAGGGGTTAGTCAGTCTGTGGAGACCACTGGTTTATTCTTGTTGGCTCATGCAAACTCGTCTTTGACAGATTGATTAAGAAACAGAGATAAGTATGGTTCAGACGAAACCTCACAATGCTAACCGAAGGCGACTTCAATGAGATCCATTTTTCTAAGTATTACATTTTGTCTGATTTCTAGCCTCAGTTGGAGCAAGACTGTTATGTGGAAAGACCTAGTTGAAAATCCGGGAGATGGGTTGGTTTATAATAAATTCCTGACCATGCCATTTACTGGAGCTGCCAAGACTACTTATGAAAGTGGACAGTTAAAGTCCAAGTTCAACCTCGCAGACGGTAAACTACACGGGCCGCATGAAACCTATTATGAAAATGGTCAACTGAAATACAAGTGGAACTACGAGGATGGAAAAATGCACGGGCTGCAGAAAGATTATGAAGAAGACGGCTCGCTGGCATTTTCAATCAAGTATGAAAACGGTGTGTATGTTCCGGACTGACGGCCACTTAAATTCAAGGTCGTCTAAATAGACTAAATTGTCCCCGCCACTAATATTTTCTTTTATCTTTCACCGATTGAGACCTCAGCATAACTAGAGGATTTCCAGTAGCATGGATATTTGGTATCCTTGCTTCATGCAGAAACCTTTCGTAACCCAAGCTAAACTTTTCGTCTCCAGCAGTGATTTAGAACACCCCGCTCTCCATGCGCTTGACGCCACGGAAGCGGTTTTGGACTGGTCTAAAATAGAACCGATATTATCTTCGATCTATGCCTCCCAGACGGACCGCCCAAGCTATCCGCTTTTGACCCTGTTTCGAGGTCTGCTGCTGGGGGTTTGATATCGGTTATCGGATGTTCAACTATCGCAATGGCTTTATCGTGACCTGCTGTTTCGTAAGTTTTGCCATCTTGAACTGGGGGGTGATGTCCCTGAAGCATCAACACTGGGACGGTTTCGCAATCAACTGGTTGAACACGATCTGTGGGAATGCCTTTTGGGAGAGATCAACCACCAGCTTGAAGCCAAGAGCATCATTCTGACGCAGGGGCGTATAAACATCATTGATGCAACACCTGTTGAGGCCGCGCAATCCGGGTCGGGTAAAGGCAAAGATGGCCAGTACAGTATTCGGGATTTTTGGTTGATGTCGTCTCGACCCATGGTGCGGGGGATATGTTCGTGGGCGCGCTTGCCGCTCAAGTGGTGCGTGGCACCCCTATAGTCGAAGCGATCAGGTTGGCTCAGGCAGGAGCAGCTTTAAATGTCGCGTGTCAACAAGAAAAGCTAAAAGATTTGAGTTCCCAGTCCGTCATAAGGTTTTTGCTGATTAAGATAGTCTGTAAAACTTAGCAGTTGTACCACCAAAAACTTCTGCACGGTCAGCTTTGGACAAGTTTTTAGTCAAGTCCTGAGCGATGTCGTGCCAATCGCCATATTCTACCTGCAAACGGCAAACGGGCCAATCTGATCCCCACATAACCTGGTCTGGGCCAAAGACACTTAAAACATGCTCTGCAAAGGGGCGTAAGTCATCTTTTGTCCAGCCATCCCCCGCTTCAGTGATAATTCCAGAAAATTTACAACAGCCGCGCGTTTCACAAGCCAGTTGGGACATGCCAACCGCCCAGTACGAAAACGCGTCTTTGCCTGCGCGTTGGTCGCAAATTTGTGGCTTCATGCAGTGATCATAGACAACGCGCATCTCGGGCTAGCGCGTGATCAGGGTTAGAAAGTTGGGCAGGTGTTTGGGAAAGCCAAGCGCATCAAAGGTTATGTCCAAATCAATTATAGCGCGAAAGGCCCATTGTATGTCTTCGCGCAGCATCCAGTTTACATCTGGAATATCTTGAAACATTGGTCGGACACCAAGAAATTTCAGGTGTGCCGTAAACCGTCCAAGATGCGCCAGATTATTCGGGTTTTCAAAATTAATCCAGCCGACAACGCCTTTAATGGATGGCGTGGCATCGGCCAATCCTAACATGTATTCGGTTTCTTGAACGGTTGCGGCGGCTTGCACGACAACCGTGCCATCGATGTCATGCTTTTCCAAGCTTGGCCCCAGATCGGGTGGGCCATAAGCACAGTTTAAAATAAGGTTATCTTGCGGCATCCAATCATAATCGCGGCGCAGCGGTTGCCAAAAATGTTGATGTGCGTCAATTTTCAAATTGGGTTCAAGGCAAGGTCATGTCGGTGCATCCTCGCGCATCAGACCTGCAGCCTTCAGATCTGCCCAAAGTGCTTTGGGGACACCTGCCTGTGCAGCTCGCAAATTGCCCTTCATTTCGGCCACGCCTTGCCCGCCGGGGATCACTGCAACATGGGCTGGATGCAAAAGCGGAAACTGGAAAGCGGCGTCAACCATGCGAACACCGTGATCTGTGCAAACGTCTTCTATCGCGTTTACGCGGTCAATGATGTCTTGAGGGGCGGGGTCGTAGTTATAAAATGATCCGGGCTTTGCCCCCGTGGCTAGGATGCCGGAATTATACGGCCCGCCCGTTATGATCCCAATTCCACGGGCCTCACAAAGTGGCAAAAAACTATCAAGCGCTTTTTGTTCTAAGAGAGTATAGCGCCCTGCAAGTAAAAACAGGTCAAAATCACCGCGTTCGGCCAGAGTTTGGCACACTTCCCACTCATTTACGCCACCACCAATCGCTTTTATAACCTTCTGATCGCGCAAAGAGATCATTGCGTCATAGCCACGACCACCAAAGAATTCTTCGACCCGCATGTCTGAGGCGGCTTTTGATCCATGGGAAAAAGCACAAAGATCATGAACATAAAGAATGTCGATCCGGTTCACTCCAAGGCGTGAAAATGAATGTTCAAACGAACGCATAACGCCATCATAGGTGTAGTCAAAATTCTCACGGCGTTGTGGCACGTCAAACCATTTGCCAATACCGGCACGATGTTCGGGGCTGCAATATTCAATCAGGCGGCCGATTTTGCTGGATAAAATGTAACTGTCGCGCGGCTTGTCGCGCAAAAACGGGTTCAAGCGGGTTTCTGACAATCCCAGACCGTAAAGGGGTGCAGTATCGAAATAGCGCACGCCCCCCTCCCAAGCGGCATCAAGCGTTGCACGCGCATCATTATCCGAAATTGCCTTATAGAGGTTTCCCAATGGCGCTGTGCCAAAGCCCAATTCAGTGAATGTAAGGCCACCATTTCCAAGTCTGTCCCAGTGCCGTGTCTGCAACCCCATCTCAATCACCCTCTGTCGTGATAAAACTTACCCAATTTTTTGTTCCATGAACGAAGAAGGTACAGCGCCACTTTGTTCGCAACCCTCTACCCAATGCAGCATGTACGACATATCTTGGCCTGTGACAGCAAAAATTTTGTCGTGACAGTCTTTCGGACCCGTATCAAGCCAGCCCGTTCCCGCAGCACCTGACATCTCAGGAACAGGCTCTTCCGTCAGCCGGAGACGTAGGTAATCTTTCGGCAAGAAGGCACGAAAGATACGATCAAACAGATTTGGCTTGTTATGTTTTATCCACAGTAATTTTGGGCCAGTGAGCCTCGGAAAAACGATGCTGCCATACAGTTGGGCGGGCTTGGCATTTGCGCAGGTGTCATTCCACAAAATGCATGGTCGCAGACCTTGGTCAGCGGCGTCAAGCACTGTCGCCCCATACATCTGTCCGGACAACCCGGTGCTCTTTACTGCAGAAAGATCCATTTGTCCTACCAGATCGTCCAACTCAGATTCAAAGGTGATATTCCAATCCGTCAAGTCCCGCTCGCGCCAACTGCAATTACACATGCAAGTTGCAGTTCAACGCTGAAATTGGCCAGAAGAGTTTGTTCTTGCGTCATCAAGATTGCCTTGATTCCGGAGGTGCCAAAATCTATGCCGATGCACAGCCTGCCTTACCTTGTGTGCCGGCCACCTAAGCGGCGTTACTGTGTAACGACCGCAATCAGGCGCTGGTGAAGTAAACGCCGAAAACGGTCAATAAGTCGCCCGTCCACCGGACAAATCAAACACACCAGCCGTCGTGAAACTGTTTTCTTTCGTGCAAAGCCAACTGACCATTGCGGCGGCCTCTTTCAATTCCAAAAAGCGACCGCGCGGGATTTTCGACAGCATATAGTCGATATGTTCTTGTTTCATCTGGTCAAATATCCGCGTTCGTGCGGCTGCGGGAGTCACGCAATTCACGGCGATATCCATATCGGCCAGCTCTTTACCCAGCGATTTCGTGAAACCAATCACGCCAGCCTTGGACGCAGAATAGGCGCTGGCATTGGGGTTCCCGTCTTTTCCCGCAACCGATGCGATGTTGACAATGCGGCCATACTCTTGACGTCTCATCGTAGGAACAATGGCTTTGTTAACGTGGAATGTGCCCACTAGGTTGATTGTGACAATCTCTGCGAAATGATCCACCGGATAATCTTCGACAGTCGCGTTCGCACCTGCAACGCCAGCACAATTGACCACGATGTCGATGCGGCCGGATTTGGCAAGTGTTTCATCGCGGGCGGCTTCAACGTTGCTCCAATCTGCAACATTTACTGGTAATGCAAAGCAGCCACTGCCTAGGCTTGCAGCCTTTTCAGCTGCAAGATCGGCGTCCAAGTCCCAAATCGCAATACGCGCGCCACCTGCCCGCAATGCATCTGCCACTGCCCCTCCAATACCCTGCGCACCGCCGGTGATGACCGCTGTTTGTTGTGAAAAATCACTCATGCTACGTCCCACCCTTGCCGAATACATTTATAACCATCCCGATAGTAAGCTTCCGGAGATTCAGCAAAATCCCGCCAGACCCTCGTGGCCGCCGCCAATTCCGGAAGCCCGCGACCGAAAGCTTCGATTGTTAGCCACCCGTCATAGCCAGACGATTTTATGGCACTAAAGGTTTCAGCCCACGGTACATGCCCACACCCCGGAACGCCTCGGTCGTTTTCACTGATATGGATATGCACCACGTCGCTGGCATTGCGGGTATAGGCGGCAACTGGATCACGCTCTTCCAGATTGGCGTGGAACGTGTCGTACATCGTCTTGATCGCCGGGTGGTTCAACGAACGCGTATAGGCGCAAAGATCATCCATCGTGTTGGCGAAATAGCTTTCAAACCGATTGACTGCCTCTAATGCGATAACCTGTCCATTGGCCTGCGCGTGATCGCCAACTTTCGTGTGTACCTCTCGTGCACGATCAAATTCCGCATCAGTTGTGCCTGCCCCACTGAAATGACCAAGCGTTTGGTGTAAGGGGCCGCCAATGCCTTGCGCGCCAAGGGCTGCGGCGCAATTGACAAGCCAGTTCAAGTATTCAACACCGCGCTGGCGGTCCGCTGGATCTTCTGACAAGGGATGTTGCTCTAAGCTTGGAATTACTGAAATGGCCGTTCGCTCTAACCCAATCTCGTCCAACATGACGGCAGTTTTGGCATAGTTATCGGGCGTGCCACCAAAAATAGGCACTTCAACTCCGTCATATCCTGTGGCTTTGATGTCTTCCAACAACGCGCGATGCTCATTGCCAACAGACGTTGTCCACAACAGCATGCAAAATCCGATTTTCACGATGATTCTCCCCAGAGTGGATCTAATTTACCCAGCATAGCGCCACCAAACACAGAACCAAAGTATATTTTGAGGGACGTACGTCATAAAAAGATTGCATTTGTCGTCATAACGCGGAAACATAGTAATATACACAAATAAATTTCGGGAGGATGCCATGGGGGACAATACATTTCCTAAGCTGCATAATTCGATGTGGCCGGGGTTGGTCGGGAAAGGCGAAGACGAGCCACCAATCAGTTTGGATAAAATGTTGGATATGACCCAAGCGGCAGAGGTTGATGGGGTCAAATTCGACGGGGTTGATCTGTTTTTGGCAGATCCGCACACTTCAATCGACGCCGACGATGACGCGATCAAGACGCTGGCAGATAATGTTGGTGAGCGCGGGTTGGCAATTGGGTCAGCGGTGGCTCCGGTCTGGCCGCCTGTCGGCGGTGGCTCTGCAATGGACCAAGGCGACGGACGCACAGCGTTTTTGGCTGCAGTCCGCAAGTCATGTGGCATCATGGGCCGTCTACGTGATATTGGTGTTCGTCATAGCGGCGTGATCCGCGTCGATACGGCCACAGGTGTTGGCGAATGGGCTGAAGACCCGGCAGGCAATACCGCTGTCATGGCAGAAACCTTGCGCTTGGCCTGCGATATTGCCGCCGATCACGGTGAACAATTGGCAGCAGAGGGAGAAATCTGTTGGGGCGGCATGCACAGCTGGAAACATATGGTTGACCTGCTAGAAGCCGTTGATCGCCCTAAGGTCATGGGATTCCAGGCCGATATGGCACATACGATGCTTTACGCATTGGGCTATAACGCGCCAGAGCACCAGTTGATCACCACCGAGCAGCTTGACGATAGTGCGGCGTTGGACACAGCGCTGAAAACTATTACCGACGCCTTGCAGCCATGGACCATTGATTTTCATATTGCGCAGAATGACGGCACGGTACATGGCTCTGGCAGCCACGATAAAACTGGGCGGCACTGCATGGCATTGGATTCGAACGGTAAAATGGATGTGGTCAAGCATTCTGGCATGTGGCTGAACAATGCGGATGGAACGCCCACAAAGGCAATGCGCCATATATGCTGGGATGGCTGCATGTTCCCTAACGCTGTGCTTGAGGATCAACAAACCTGGAACGACATCCTTGCCACTATGATCAAAGTACGCAACGCGCATGGCTGGAAAGACTGAGGGTAAAAGACATGGCAAAGAAAAAACTTCGCATCGGCATGGTCGGTTATGGCTTTATGGGCCGAACGCATTCAAATGCCTTCACCCAAGCGCCTAAGTTCTTTGATTTGGAATATGAGCCTCAGTTAACCGCAGTTTGTGCCCGCAACCAAGTGCGCGCTGAAGAGTTTGCTTCTAACTGGGGTTATGGCAGCGTCGAATCCGATTGGCGAGCTTTGGTAGAACGCGATGACATCGACTTGATCGATATCGCAGCCCCCAATAACATGCACCATGACATCGCGATTGCCGCCGTTCAGGCGGGCAAGATGGTGATGTGCGAAAAACCGCTAGGTCGAACGGCCGCTGAATCCTCTGAAATGGTGGCAGCGGTCGAAAAGGCCGGTGTGCCTAACATGGTCTGGTACAATTACCGCCGTATTCCAGCCATCAGTATGGCCAAAGCGATGATTGATGAGGGTAAGCTTGGTCGCATCTATCACTACCGCGCCAAATTTCTGCAGGATTGGACAATTGCAACTGACCTTCCGCAAGGTGGAGAAGGACTGTGGCGGCTTGACAAGGACGTCGCGGGATCAGGCGTAACCGGAGATTTACTGGCCCATTGCATCGACACGGCGATGTGGTTGAACGGTGGAATTGATAGCGTCACGGCGATGACAAAAACCTTCGTCAAAGAGCGTGAACATACACTAACTGGTAAGGTCGAACCGGTTGAAATCGATGATGCTTGTGCCTTCCTTGCACGGTTTGGCAATGGGTCATTGGCGACGTTTGAATCTACGCGTTACGCTCGGGGTCACAAGGCGCTTTATACGCTGGAAATCAATGGCGAGCATGGGTCCTTGGAATGGGACCTGCACGACATGCAACGCCTGGAGTATTTTGATCACGGGGATCAGGGTACAACGCGCGGTTGGCGATCAATCCATGTCACAGACGGTGACCACCCCTATATGGGCAATTGGTGGGTGCCAGGCCTTGGTATCGGTTATGCAGAAAGTTTTGTACATCAGGCCGCCGATTTCATCAATGGGCTGAATGGCAAAGGTGCTGCGCCGACATTTGCTGATGCGCACCAGACTGATTTGGTGACTGATGCCGTCCTGAAATCCGGCGAAACCGGTTTGTGGGAAGCCGCAAACTAGCGGCACAGATTCCTCCAAGGGGTTCACACATGCGACATCGACCACCTCGATCCCTGTCCGCCGGCACAGGGACCGAGGATGGCGTGTAGTTGTTCGTTCATTTCGCTAATATTAAACGAGAAATGTACGACGTCGGCGACAATCAATATGGGAACGCTAGGGCAAAAAATCTGTTGTTCGTCCTTCAACAATTGCTCAAGCTTGCCTCAAACACAGCAGATCACTTCTTCTTGGTCTGGCTGTTTGTGCAAGTCATGCCCGTTGCCAGGGATTAGATTCAGTTCAACGACGGTCAATTGCTTTGCGTCCGTCAAGAACGGATTGCTCATCTGACGCAGTTGCCCCTAATTGGGCAATTCTGCTGGCGTGTCCGCCGGCATGATAATTTTTCCAGCCATGGTTTTCCTGCGATCTGTGTGAATGCTTGTATTTGAACAATCAACACTTGTTCGTTGAGCAATCGCTCCATCGAGCTTGCCTCGCAAAAACCAAGGCAATCCTGGCCTTGACGCAGCATAAAATTTGCGTTTTGAGGCATCGAAATTGACATGCCATGGTACCGCACGATCACGTACTAGTGCTCGGCAAGCTGGACAGATCCCTGCATTTTTTAAAGTCCACGAAAATTTCAAGATAGGCGTTGATTTTGAAACTTCTTGTATCCGGAGGTGTCGGCTATATCGGCACCCATAGCATCATCGAAATACTGAATGCGGAACATGATATCAGCGAGATTGACGATCTTTCCCAAAGTCACATCGCGGCATTGCCGCGGGTAAAACAACCCACAAAACGCAACTTGGCTTTCGTACAGGCAGATCTGTGCGTTACAACATCGTTACGCACAACGGTGCGGTGGCCCGTGGCTGTTGTTTGCTCGGTAAATTGCGCCAGTTCATCCTCAACCGTCGACTGGATCACTTGCCGGACACCATCGCGCAGCAAATCAGTCAACGGATCCGTAATTCCGTCTAGACCGGAAGGTCGGATGATGTAATTGTTTGGCATGGTCATGTGTACTCTTTGGTTGGTCGTTTTGCAGCAACAATGCAACCAGACGCATAGTCAGATTCGCCAATAGCTCTAGGGAATCCACGTTGATCGACATTCTGAAGACAATGGCCGCCCTGAGTATTGGGTACCTTCTGGGGAGCCTGAATTCGAGCTTAATCGTAGCAAGAGTATATGGCGTGGAAATTCGCACGCTTGGAAGCAAAAGCGCCGGGCTGACGAATGCACTAAGGGTGCTGGGAAAGGGCGCAGCTGTATTCGTCTTGGTTGGAGATATTTTGAAGGGCGTTGTTGCTTGCCTGATCGGTCTATGGATCGGCGTGTACGTTCAAGCCGGTGATGCAGTCGACTGGGTAAGCCTTCTGGCTGCAGCCGCAGGTGCCGTTATCGGCCACAATTGGCCGGTGTACTTTAACTTCGTAGGCGGCAAGGGAGCCCTGCGCCGGTGCCGTGATGTTCATGATCAACTGGGTGACCTCCCTAGTTAGCCTGTGCGTTTTCATATTCGTTGTTGCGGCGACGCGGTATGTTTCACTGGGAACGATTTTGGCATGCACTTTCTTCGTCATAATTTCCCTGCTTCCGGTGTTCGGAAACACAATTTACTTTCACGCAACTTCGTTTACGCTGGCGCTTATAATAGTCATAAAGCACAGGGAAAACGTCAAGAGGCTTCTGTCTGGGAAAGAGAACAAGCTTAATTTAGGGTCACGCGGAAGCGCGTCACGAAAAACTTGAGAAAAGTTGGTATCAAAGTTTGCTTGTAAAACAAGTTCTATCCCAGCCTTACGGAAAATCTCAGTAACTGTTGTGCCCCCGTCGCCCTGTTTAACAATAAACAACATCCGTCGGCAGGCAATTTTAAACGCGCCCAACTTGCCATTACAACGGCCTTCCAATCGGCCTGTCCCAGAAGAGTCCCGGCGCCGATGGGATGAAAAGGTTGCAACTTCTACCGCCAGAACACTTTCAAAGCCTAGGCCGGTCGTCTCTTGATCAAAAGTACGCACCCTTAAGCCGGCAGCAAGGTTCAAGTCTGGAATAGATTAAACTCGTCCGCTTTCGTGTCAAATGTACCTGCGATACATGCGATTTGGCTGCACTCATGCGCGCCAATTGACCATTTCAGCCTCCACCTGCGCGCGGTCAATAATCCCGGCATCCGACCCCAACCCACTGGCCACCAAAGACGCTGACGCTGTGCCAAGATGCGCGGCCTCTTCAAGGCTCCGCCCATCCACCAACCCAGCAATGAAACCGGCCGTAAATGCGTCACCGCATCCGGTCGTGTCGACCACGTCGATATTGTAAGCGTTCACATGGACGCGGTCATCGCCCATCGCGATTATCGATCCGTCACCGCCCATCGTCAGAACTGGACATTTCACGCCACGCGACTGAAAGAACTGGATATTGTCCTCGACACCTTGAATACCGCTGAGGATTTCCGCCTCTTCGATGGACGGCATGAAATAGTCGATATGTGGCAAAAGCGGCTCGACAAATTGCCAGGTATCCGGTCCAGCACCGACCAAATCCCATGTCGTTACGCATCCAGCTTCTTGCGCCGCCTTTAACAACCGCGCGCTGGGCGCGCCGTCAATTTTTGCCAATAACCCAGTACCGCCAAGGTGGAAAACCCGACAATCCAATACGTCGCTTAGCATGTCATCAGTCACATCGAAATGGTCTGACGCACCACGACAGTGCAATGCAGGACGTTCGCCGTTAGGCCGCACGTTTAGGATAGAGGCTGAGGTTTCAATACCCGGCAGCCGTGCCATGTGAGTGCAGTCGATGCCGAACTGCTGCATTCGATTGACGACAAAATCTGCCTTTTCGTCTGATCCCACCGCGCCAACAGCCTGACAATTCAGGCCTAACTTGGCCAGATCGACCGCAGTTCCGCCAGCGGTTCCGGCAACCGTCAAGCGGATTTCGTCGATGAAATCGACATTGCCGCCCTCAGGAATGGCCGTAACGGGGCGACCGAGAACATCAAGGATATAAAGACCTACGACTGAGACATCAAAGCGACTCATCTTAATGACGCCAGATATTTGACGTATAAAAACGCAGTGCTGATACCCAAAGCCGCGGCGACACCAAGGATCACCATTACAATGACTATCGCCTTGATCAATGCCCGCACAGGAACACCTTCACGGCACAGTGGCACTAGGTTAAAGGCCAGTGCGCCTATCACGACCGTGACGCAGCCAATGGAAAATAGCGTCATTGAAAACGGCTGAAAGATCGCCATGATCGACAGCACACACAGGCCGATGATGGCGCGTTCGACAAATTTGGCTTGGGTGGCTGTCATGGCGTCCTCAACACTTGTTCGTCGGCGGTAAAGATATGCGTGGTACCCGGCAGGAACCGGGTGTGCACTTTGTCACCCTCGTTAAGCGGCACGCGCCAATCAGTGACAAGTCGCAAAACATGTTGCCCGTCGCTAAGATGTACCAGCGTTTCGGCGCCCATGGGTTCCACAATATCTATGGTGGTGGAAATACCATCAGGCGTCGGCTCATTGCTGATTTCCAGATTGCGCGGACGGACGCCCAATGTGACGTCTGTTCCCGGCGAAAGCTCTGAAATCCGTGGATCGACATCAATCATGATCGTTTGCCCACCTGAAATGGCAAACTCGGCGTTGGCACCATTGCTTGCGGTCAGCGTGGCAGTCAACAAATTCATCTGCGGCGTTCCAATGAACCCAGCAACAAACAGGTTCTTCGGGCGTTGGAAAACGTTATGCGGCGTGTCGACTTGTTCAATTCTGCCGTCACGCATGACGGCAATGCGGTCGGCCATGGTCAGCGCTTCTAACTGATCATGGGTGACTATCACGGTAGGGCGTGACAGGTCTTGTAGCACAAGCTTGATCTCGCCACGCATTTCCTCGCGCAGTTGCACATCAAGGCGACTTAGGGGTTCGTCGAACAGGAAACAAGTGGGGTCCCGAATAATCGAGCGACCAACAGCAACGCGCTGTTTTTCGCCCTCGGCCAACTGACCCGGTGTCCGGTTTAAGATCCCACCCAATTGCAGCGTGTCGGATATCCGCGCAACACGCACGTCGATTTCGGTCTTCGACAGCCCCTCGCCATACAATGGAAACGCCAGGTTCTCGGCCACTGTCAAGCTGGGGTATAGGGCGTAAAACTGGAAAGACATCGCCACATTACGGTCGCGCGCAGCGCGATCACTGACATTCTTACCGCCCAAATACACCTCGCCCTCACTGGCCAATTCCAATCCAGCAACCATCCGCAAGGTTGTGGTCTTGCCGCAACCTGATGGCCCCAACAGGCACAGCACCTCGCCATCACCGACTGTCAAATCAACCGAATCCACTGCTGTAAGCGCGCCAAAACGTTTGGTGAGTTTTTTGAGTTTAATCGTCATTTCTTTACCGTTCCAAAGGTCACGCCGCGCAAAAGCTGGTTCTGTAACAGGAAGGTGACAAAGAATATCGGGATCAAGAACAGCGTGACGATGGCTGCCAACAGGCCATAATCGACGCCAACTTCGCCCCCTAAAGTACGCGCCATTGCAACCGGGACAGTGCGGGTTTCGACCCCGGTTAACAGCAAGGCGAATAAGAATTCGTTCCAAGTCAAGATCAGGCCAAAGACAAACGTCGCCGAGAGGCCTGCCAATATTTGCGGGATGCAAAAGCCAAAGAACACGCGACCTTCGGTTGACCCGTCCATGCGCGCGGCGTCTTCGATTTCGGGATTAAGCTCGTCAAAGAATGATTTTATAAGCCAGATTGAAAACGGAATGTTGAACGCAGTGTACAGCAGGATGATGCCCCAATAGGTCCCGGCCAAACCGGAAAGACGGAACATCAGAAAGATCGGAATGATCACCACGATGGGCGGCATCATCCGTGTGGTCAAAATAATGAACAGATAGGTGTCATTGCCACGCAGCGGAAATCGGCTGAACGCATAGGCCGCCAACGTGCCGACGATCAGCGCCAAGCCCACAGAGGTGCCCGCGATGAAGATCGAGTTGAAGAAATACAGCCCCATATCGGTGGCTTGGCTGCTGCCCGTGGTTATACTCGCGCGGTAGAAAACTGAAGTGAAATTATCCAGAGTCGGCGTGAAAAACAGCTTTGGTGGAGTGGCCAGCGCGTCGGTGCGGGTTTTGAACGCGGTCAGGATAATCCATAACACCGGAAAGAAATAAATAAACCCAATTATGCTGGTGGTGGCGGTATAGCCCCAACCAGCCTTGCCAATTTCTCGGTGTTTACGCATCATTACTCGACCTCCTCTTCGCGCCTGTTCACGGCGTATAGATACAGGTTGGTCAGCACGATCACGATGAACAGCACGATATAGGCCAAGGCCGAGGATTGGCTCGTTTTGAAAAACTGAAACGCGGTGCGATAAAGGTACACTGCGATGGTTTCTGTTGTACTTCCGGGGCCGCCATCGGTGATGATATAAACCACATCAAACAGCTTGAACGTTTCAATTGTACGAAACAGCACAGCGAGAAGAAGCAAAGACTTGATATAAGGAAAGGTGATCGTCCAAAATGTGCGCCATTTGCTGGCACGATCAATCTCGGCGGCCTCGTATAGATATTTGGGTACACTTACCAACCCCGCCAGAACCAATAACATCACAAACGGCGACCACATCCAGGCATCGGCAATCACAATGCCAAGTATAGCGCCTTCTGGCGATCCAAGCAGGACAAAACGCTCTTCCGTAAAGAAGTTCAAAACAAAACTGACAATGCCAAATGTCGGCTCGTAGAACAGTTTGAAGAACACGCCAACTGACACAAACGACAGCATCATCGGCGTCAGAACCAGCATGAGCACAATCCGACGCAATGGGAAAACTTTGGCAAACATCATCGCCATGAGAAATCCGATGATCAGTTGCATGATGACAGAAGAACTCACAATAATCGCTGTAGTTTGGAATCTCTCCCAAACTCTTTCGTCTGTCAGAACCTTTCCATAATTATCGAAGCCTTTGAATGTGGGGACTTTCAGGCTGCTGGCTTTGTAGTTGAAAAAACTCAGGCCAAAGGACCACATCAGTGGGAAGATGTTCATCACAAACAGGATTGTAATCGCAGGGGCAACCAACAATGCACCCCGGCGTTTGGGGTCAAGTAGCCAAGCGCCAAAGCCACTGCGCGTTTTTGCTGTATTCGCCATTAAGTGCCGTCCTGTTGGTCATAAACATCGGGAAGAGTCGGAAAGAACCGGGCCCAGCTGAAGCTGGACCCCATTTTGATAGTGCTCAACTCACTCGATATAGTCGCCTTCTTCCAGCAGCTCCTGTTGGAATTCAGCCACGGCATCCAACGCTTCTTTTGCGCTGATCTGGCCAGTGATGGCTTTGTCGAATTCTTCTTGCTGCTGGGTCAGCAGTTCAAAGAACTCTGGGATGTGCCAGACGTCTTTCTGCCAGTCGATCATCTCGACATGGGCGCGGTTCCATGGGCGCAATCCGTTATAAGACGGATCGGCCATGACACTCATCAGACCCGACTGACCACCATTGGAAACGGCCTCTAGTTGAGTTTCAGAGTTCAGCCACCATTTGACAACATTCAGGGCTTCGTCGACCACCTCGTCCTCGTTCCAGGTTGTCAGAACAAAAGGCTGGCCACCAATATTGCCGGTGCGGTCAATTGAACCATCGTTCTTGCGCGATCCCGGCGCCGGACCAAAGGCCGACTTGTCATGCACTTTGGACGCGCTTGGGTCTAGCACAGGCTCTCCTAAACCGACCCAATCAATGATCGCGCCGACCTTACCCTGCATAAACAAGTCCTGGATCACAAAGATATCCATCTGACCGGTCTGGCTAACCGGTGGCATGTATTGCAGATAGCTGAGGTATTCATCGAACGCTTTGACCGCGACGTCAGAGTTTACGACACCCTCGGCCTGCGCAGTTGGCATCTTGGATTCATCCCAAATGTCTCCACCTTGCTGCCAAATAAATGCGTTGGTCTGCATGGTTGAAAAGTCGTATCCCTTACCGGCCTGATAAGCGATGCCATAGAAGTCATCGTCAAGCGCGACACCGGCCAGCATTTCACCTTTTGCGCGTCGGAAGAACTCGCCAACCTGACCCCACTTAGTCCAATCAGTGTCCTGCCAATCCTCGTAAGAACAAGGCAGATTGGTGTCATATTTTTTCTGGAACGCGGCCATCTCACCCTCATGACAAAAGATGTCCTGACGATAAAAGGTCACGTATGTATCCGGGAATTGCGGAAAGCCATAGTATGCCACGCCGGGTGCGGGCACTTCACCGATCTCTTCAAGCTGCGCACGCGTTTTGTGCGGATAGGTCGAATAGGCCGACACCAAAGCCGGGTGAAGGTCTTGCAGGATCGCCGTAAGCTCTGGATCGGCGGCGATCTTGTCGGTCAGGTTCATATAGTAACCGCCTTCGACAAATGCGCCCAACCACTGACTGTCGGTCACGATCATTTGATATTTTTGCTCGCCCGAAGTCAGCGAGGCGGCAACCCGCTCGTAAAAGCTTGGCCATGGGATGAAATCCATGTCCAACGTCGTAGTGTGCCCGGCTGGTGATGTGTAGCTCTTGTCAAAATGCTCTTTCATGAACCGGGTTGGCGGCCAATCGGGTGCGGCCATGGTAATGGTGATATCTGCGGCCAGAACAGGCACGACGCTCATTCCCGCTACAAGCGCCGATACGCCCATCATACCTTTTATAACGTTACGTAGTTTCATTGTATTCCTCCAAAAGTTACTATTTAAGTATCGCTTGTTTTTATGCCTGCTCGCCTATCTCTTACTGCGCGGATCGCGCGCTAATTCGTTTGCCTGTCGATTGTTCAAAAATATGCAAATCATCTGGGTTAAAGGCGATTTCGATTTCATCTCCTACTGAATATTTTGCGGCAATCTCTTCGCGCAGAACCATTTTCATCATGGTATTTTGTGCAGCGACGTCGATTACCGTTACATCGCCCAAGGGCTCTGTCAGGTGGATTTTCACTGGGAATTTCGCCCGCAGTGCAGACCCGCGTGCAGGCCCTTCTGCCAACCCGATGTCATGGGGGCGCAGGCCCAGCGTCACGGGTCCGCCCGACGACACCCCTGGTGCTGCGATCGATTGATCTAGAAACGGCAGATCAACCACATTTTCACCGCTACCATTTGTGTACAGAAAGTTGATTGGGGGAGAACCTACCATCTGTGCCACATAGGTGTCGCATGGCGTTTGATAAAGATCTCTGGGTGCGCCGACGGCCACAACTTTGCCGTCCTGCATAACCCCTACCCGCTCACCCATCGTCAGAGCTTCTAGCTGATCGGGCGTAGCCAAAATCATGGTCATTCCAAGCTCTCGGTGTAGGCGTTTGAACTCGGCGCGCATGTCGTGGCGCAGCTTGGCATCCAGATTGGTAAGTGGTTCGTCAAGCAACAACAGTTTGGGCCGCTGAACAATGGCACGGCCAATTGCAACGCGCTGCTGTTCGCCTCCAGACAATGTCGATGGTTTACGTTTCAATGTATGTGTCACCCGCAGTAGTTCTGCCACTTCGCCAACACGCTTTTTCACCTCTGAACTGCTGACACCTGACCGGCGCAGCGGATGGGCAAAATTGGCCTCAACGCTTAGATGCGGATACAGCGCAAAGGTCTGGAAAATCATTGACATTCCGCGGCCTTGTACTGGTGCGTTGGTGACGTTTTGCCCGGCGAAATGCACCTTGCCCTTGTCCAATTGCTCCAAACCCGCGATCGAGCGCAAGGTCGTCGTTTTACCAGAGGATGACGGGCCCAACAGGCAAAAGAACTCGCCTTCGTGCACATCAAAGCTCATGTCTTCCAGCGCGACGACCGATCCGAAAGTGCGACGTAGATTCTGGACTTTTAGCTCAGACATTCACCCAAGCCCCCCGGCATTTCGATGACCTAACGCAAGCATCGACAAATACGACCCCCGCAACCCCGTCTTGGATCGTTGGATAAAGAACATCAGGACCCGGATCATATCCGGCGATTTTTGCACGGATCGCTGCTGCAGCCTCGCCATAGATATTGGCGAACCCCTCAAGATATCCCTCTGGATGACCAGGAGGAATACGAGACATGCGAGCCGCCGCATTTCCGGCCCCTGCCCCGTTTCGAGTGATCAGGCGTTTGGGTTCCCCAAGCGGAGTATGCCACAGATAGTTGGGGGCCTCTTGATGCCATTCAATCCCGCCTTTTGAGCCGTAAATTCTTATCGACAAGGCATTTTCGTTTCCTGGGGCTACCTGGCTGCACCACAGCATCCCCTTGGCGCCGCCTTCGAACCGCAACAGAACATGGCCATTGTCATCGACCTTTCGGCCATCGACAAAACTGTCTAGATCAGCGCATAAGCTTTTCAGCTTCAAACCAGAGATAAAACTCACAAGGTTATAGGCATGCGTCCCAATATCACCTGTCGCCCCGCCAACCCCTGAACGCGCCGGATCAGTGCGCCACTCCGCCTGTTTCAGACCAGTATTTTCCAGCGGTTCGCTCAGCCAGTCCTGCGCGTATTCGACTTGAACCACACGGATATCACCCAAATCGCCCTTGCTGATCAATTCGCGCGCCTCGCGCACCATCGGATAACCGGTGTAATTATGGGTCAGCACAAACAGCGCATCTGAGCGTTCTGCCGCCTTTGCCAGTGATTTTGCCTCGAGCAAAGTGGCGGTTAGCGGCTTGTCACAGATCACATGAATGTTGCGGCGCAGGAACTCCTCGGCGATGGGCGCGTGCATGTGGTTTGGCGTGACAATTGCCACCGCTTCGATCCCATCCTTCAACCGCGCCTCGCGCTCCGCCATTTGACGAAAGTCTGAATAGGCGCGCGCCTCTGCAAGGCCCAGATCAGCGGCCGAAGCCAAGGCTTTTTCTGGGGTCGAGGACAACGCACCCGCAACCAATTGGAATTTATTGTCCATACGCGCAGCAATGCGGTGTACTGCGCCGATAAAAGCATCACGTCCGCCGCCAACCATGCCCAACCGAAGGGGACGAATTTCATCAGACGCAACTGTAGCGTGGTTGCTGTCTGACGCCCTACCCTTACCAGATTTTTCACTCATTTCGTGTTCCCCTAGATCCCAAGCATACGCTTGTTGGCAGCTTCGTTCGTGCCACCATCGGCGAAATCGTCAAAGGCTTGTTCGGTCACTCGGATGATACTGTCTTTAACAAATTGCGCGCCTTCGCGGGCGCCATCTTCTGGATGTTTCAGACAACATTCCCATTCGACCACTGCCCAGCCGTCAAAATCTATCGCTGATAGTTTTGAGAATATCGCCCCAAAATCAACTTGGCCATCGCCCAAAGACCGAAAACGGCTGGCCCGATTGATCCAAGGTTGAAAGCCTGAATAAACGCCTTGTCTTCCTGTCGGATTGAACTCGGCATCCTTGACATGGAACATCCTGATACGATCTTTGTAGATGTCGATGTTATCAAGGTAATCAAGGCATTGCAGTAGATAATGGCTCGGATCATACAGCATACAAGCACGGTCATGATTGCCCGTGCGTTCCAAAAACATCTCATATGTGATGCCGTCATGCAGGTCTTCTCCAGGATGAATTTCATAACATACATCGACCCCGCAATCTTCTGCGTGATTTAGAATCGGAAGCCAACGGCGCGCCAATTCATCAAAGGCGGTTTCGACCAAACCGGCAGGCCGTTGTGGCCAAGGATAAACATAAGGCCAAGCCAACGCACCAGAAAATGTTGCGTGTGCCCCGATCCCCATATTTTTTGATGCGGTAAGTGCCATTTTGACCTGATCGACCGCCCATTCCTGCCGCGCCTTGGGGTTGCCCCGCACTTCAAGGGCTGCAAAGCCGTCAAAGGCCTCGTCATAGGCCGGATGTACGGCGACCAGCTGGCCCTGTAAGTGGGTCGAAAGCTCGGTAACTTCAACACCGTTGGCAGCAGCTATGCCTTTGAACTCGTCGCAATAGGTCTTGGACGCCGCTGCCTTTGCCAAATCGATCAATCGGCCGTCCCAACTGGGGACCTGCACACCAATGTAGCCACAATCAGCTGCCCATTTGGTGATACTATCCCAGCTGTTGAACGGTGCATCGTCGCCTGCAAACTGCGCCAAAAACAACGCTGGTCCCTTGATCGTTTTCATTTCAAACTCCCTTGAATCATCAAAAATAAGCCCTAAGGTAGGTTGTCGCGCATGAAGATCTCGATGCGAATACGTTCTTGTTTTTCGTTGATGGGCGCCTCATCCACCAATGCCCGCAGCACCCGAATTGCGCTGCGCACTTCGTGGCTGGGATCCTGTACCAACACCGCGTCAACTGTGCCAGAAATCAACGCGGCGCGCGTATGTTGAGACAGTTCGGTCGTCACCATACTTATTTTTTGTTCTGCCGAGTCAATTGCACCAATCACACCACGTGTACCGCCACCAAGACTGTACAACCCAACAATATTGGGATTACCGGCTATGAGCTTTGACAGCTTTTCTTCCACAACCCCCGCCATCTCTTCGCCCTCAATCCAGGGTAAAACGTTAAGGTGTCGGCATTCGGTTCGCATGACCTGTTCAAACCCCATACGGCGTTCAACATGATCTCGCAATGTACTGGAGCCTGCGACCACTGCCACGTCACCTGAGGGCGCCGAGATGAAACGTTTCAACAGACTACCCGCCACCCGGCCTGCGGCAACATTATCGATCCCGACAAAACGCTGGCGCTGAGAATTGGGAATGTCTGATATGAACGTCACGACCCGCACCCCCCGAGCACGCAATGCATTTACTGAATCCCTCACGGCTTGGCTCTCAACAGCCACCAAGGCCAGCCCATCACCGATGTCGTCGCCCAAGCGCTCAATCACTTCGACAATCGCCTGCGGGTCCAGCGGTGGTACCGTGAGCATCTGAATATCAATACGTTCTTTGGCGGCCTCGAATTTGGCGGCCTCGACTTCGGATTGGATGTCCGAGAAAAATGAGGTCTCGCCCGCCGACACGATGAACGTAAACCGATAAGATCGACTGCGCGCCAGATTTGCGGCTGTCTGGTCAAGGACAAAGTTCAGCCGTTCCATGGCCGCGACGACCCTTTTAATGGTCTCGCTGCGCACGCCTTTACGTTTGTTCAGAACGCGATCGACGGTTGCCAAGCTAACACCAGCCTCTTTAGCGACATCGTATGTAGTGACCCGACTCATTTGCTCCCCCCTAAGAAAAAGATTGAGGCATATCTTGAGGTACGTCAATCATTAATGTAAAGGTATTCGTTAAAGACGGTCAAAATGGAAGTTGAAAAGCTATGCTCATTGGGATTCCTGTCGTATTAACACCAGATTTATTACGTCATCTCAGTGCAATGGGACACGGAGATGAGTTAATAATTGTCGATGTAAATTTTCCTGCAGAGGCCTGCGCAGACCGGGTCGAACGGCTGGCTGGGGTCACGGCGTCCGAAGCGCTAACGGCGATTTTATCGGTTTTACCGCTCGATCGCTATGACAACGCCCCGGCCCGCACGATGCAAGTTGTCGATAATCCGGATGAAATTCCTGATACAAAAGCGGAATTTCAGCGTATTATAGACAAGACGGCCGACCACCCTGCGATAATACAAGCCGTTGAGCGATTTGAATTCTACGAACAGGCAAAACGCGCTTATTGTATCGTGCAAACTGCCGAGAGGCGGCTCTATGGGAATATTATTCTCAAAAAAGGCGTAGTGGCACCAAGTTAAGCCAGCAGCAGACCCAGATGGACCTGGAACGGCGAAACGCATCAAGGAATAGACATGAAGCCGTTTATTAATACTAAAGAAACTTTAGTTCACGATGCGGTAGACGGGTTTCTTAGCACCTGTGGATCATCACTCTCCCGGCTGGACGGATATCCACATATCAAAGTGGTGATCCGAACGGACTGGGATAAATCTAAAGTCGCGTTGTTGTCAGGCGCAGGATCCGGACACGAGCCTGCACATCCGGGCTTTGTTGCAAAGGGCATGCTGTCTACGGCCGTGTGCGGCGATGTATTTGCATCGCCATCCACCGACGCGGTTCTCGCCGCGATACTTGCCGTGACTGGTGAGGCTGGTTGTTTGCTGATCGTCAAGAATTACATTGGCGATAGATTGAACTTTGGATTGGCCACAGAACGCGCTCAGGCGTTGGGTTTGAAAGTCAACATGGTAGTGGTCGACGACGATATTGCTTTGCCACACATTCCCCAGGCGCGCGAGCTGGTAGGCACTTTGTTTGTTCATAAAATCGCCGGTGTTTTGGCTGAGAAAGGGGCTGATCTTAACGCGGTTACTGAGGCATCTGTCCGTGTCATTGCCGATGTCGCCTCGATCGGTATGTCGCTTGATACATGCCCCATTCCATGTGCACCCAAAGAGGATCGAATTGGTACCGAAAAGGCCGAATTGGGGCTTGGCATTCATGGCGAGCCCGGCGTCGAACAAATGGATTTCGAAAATGCTCGAAGTGCAATGGAAATGGTTGTCGATCGTTTGGCCACCAAGCTGAAATCTAGGTTCTATGTGGCGTTGCTTAGCAATCTTGAGGGATCGACACCGCTTGAAATGTCTGTCCTTGCAAATGAACTTTTCCGATCCAAGATTAGCGCACAGGTCAGCCATATCATTGGTCCAGCACAATTGATGAGCGCGCTCGATATACACGGTTTTTCAATGTCTTTACTGCCCGTGGATCAGGCGCAATTGGACGCAATACTGGCCCCAGTGGCGCCGAGTGCATGGCCGGGGTGCTCTGTCATTGGCGATGTTAAGACGACACCGATGCCCATTGGTTTGGAAATCCCGAAATACCAGGCATCGGATCATTCAGCCACTCACACAATGCTTTCGGCCGCTTGCACAGCCCTAATCGCAGCTGAGGCAGAGCTAAATGCGCTTGACACAAAATCCGGCGATGGCGACACAGGATCGAGGGTTGCGGCAGCCGCCCAATCACTTGCTAATGCAATAGATGAACCACCTCTGGCTGACACGGCAGAACTTTTCCGCGCCATTGGCAGCACACTCAGCCAGTCGATGGGCGGGTCATCCGGTGTTATCCTTGCGATATTCTTTTCCTCGGCAGGCGAGGCCGCGGCCAATGGCAGCACGCTGAACAACGCTTTAATGTCTGGATTAGAGCGTATCCAAGCCGTCGGCGGTACCCCACCCGGGGATCGGACAATGATCGATGCCTTGACACCTGCGCTTAACGCATTGCGCCATGGGCTTACCGCCGCCGCACAGGCGGAGTGGCGCGGACGCGAGCGAACACATTACCAAAGCCAGGGGCTGGACGGGCAACGTATGTGTCTGCTTCAAATCTGGCAGGTCACAATGACCTCAGGGGCGAAGCCGTCGCGCTGTTATTCGAGTATCTTGCCAAAGCCCAATGAATTATCATTGGGTCTAGAAAACGAATGCCTCGGCTGCAAAGCAGGCATTGATATCAAGGAGAACTTCCATGGACATTTCATCGCCGCACGCCCACGTTTCCAGTTGGCTCGCCAAATTCAGTGACGCGCTTGAAAAGGCGGATACCCATGCGCTCAAATCGCTGTTTGCCAAAGATTGCTACTGGCGCGATCTGGTCGCTTTCACGTGGAATATCAAAACGATGGAAGGGCGCGAGGCAATCGCGGATATGGCCGACACAACGCTAGAAAATGTGCGTCCAACCAATTGGCAGATCAAAGGAGAGCCAATCACAGCTGATGGCATTACCGAGGCCTGGCTGACATTTGAAACCAACGCCGTAAATGGCAAGGGCCATGTCAGACTGAATGAGCACGGCTGTTGGACCTTGTTAACAACCGCGCAGGAGCTGAAGGGTTTTGAAGAAAAAAAAGGCACCAACCGTGATATGGGCGTGTCCCACGGTGCGATCAAGGACCGCAAGACCTGGAGCGAACGTCGCGAATGCGAAGCGCGCGAGCTGGGCTATAAAACACAGCCTTACGTGGTCATTATCGGCGGTGGCCAGGGCGGCATCGGCCTTGGCGCAAGGCTGCGCAGACTGGGCGTCCCGACTATCATTGTCGAGAAAAACGACCGCCCGGGCGACAGTTGGCGCAAGCGGTACAAATCGCTCTGCCTGCATGATCCGGTCTGGTACGATCACTTGCCTTATTTGCCATTCCCAGACGATTGGCCTGTGTTCAGCCCTAAGGACAAAATTGGCGATTGGCTGGAAAGCTATACCAAAATCATGGAGCTGAATTATTGGGCGCGCACAACCTGTCAAAGCGCAAGCTACGACGCGGCAACCAAGGAATGGACTGTAACGGTCGACCGTGATGGCGAAACGGTAATGCTTAAACCGCAGCATTTGGTGCTGGCCACTGGCATGTCGGCGGTGGCAAACTTGCCCAACGTGCCGGGACTGGACAGTTTCCAAGGTGATATACATCATTCGTCGAAACATTCCGGCCCCGATGCCTATTGCGGCAAATCGGTCGTTGTAGTTGGCTCTAACAATTCCGCCCACGATATTTCCGCGGCCCTGTGGGAGGCCGGTTCAGCTGTTACCATGGTCCAGCGCTCCAGCACACATATCGTGAAATCCAAAACACTGATGGAAATCGGCCTAGGCGATCTTTATTCGGAACAGGCCGTCGCCAATGGCGTGACCACCGATATTGCAGATCTAATATTTGCCTCATTGCCCTACAAGGTTTTGCCAGCATTGCAGGTGCCTGTCTATGAGGCGATGAAACAAAAGGACGCAAATTTTTATGATCGGCTGGAAAAGGCTGGCTTTCTGCTGGATTGGGGAACAGATAACAGCGGATTGTTTGTAAAGTATTTGCGCCGTGGATCTGGGTATTACATTGACGTAGGTGCAAGCGAACTCGTGGCCGATGGCAAAATTAAACTGGCGCATGGACAGGTTGTCGAGGTCCAACCAAACGGTTTGAAACTTGAGAATGGAACCGAACTGAAAGCGGATGTGATCATATTTGCCACTGGATATACCTCGATGAACGGATGGGCGGCTCAATTGATCAGCCAAGACGTCGCCGACAAAGTTGGCAAATGCTGGGGGTTGGGCTCTGATACGCCCAAAGACCCTGGTCCTTGGGAGGGCGAATTGCGCAACATGTGGAAACCCACTCAGCAAGAAGCGCTGTGGTTCCACGGCGGCAATTTGCACCAGTCACGGCATTATTCCCAATTTCTGTCGCTCCAGCTCAAAGCCCGGTTAGAAGGAATCTCAACGCCAGTTTACGGGCGGCAAGCTGTGCATCATTTGACCTAAGTGCCCTGCCAACCGACGACGCACGCAGCTTGCCAATTGCATTCCCAAGCTGGCACTATTGAACCATGGTGCAAAAACAACACCGATCTCAACAATGAAACCTTGAAGACATGCCAAAAAAGCTGATCAATGATCCCGACGATCTAATTGCGGAATTAATCGAAGGGATTATTTCGGCCCATCCCAATCATTTGACCGTCCAAGGCAAGACTAGCCGCGCCATCGTAGCAATAAACGGGCCGCGCGACGGCAAGGTTGGTATTGTCGTCGGCGGTGGATCGGGGCACGAGCCTGCCTTTGCAGGGTATGTCGGCAAAGGTCTGGCGGATGCGGCTCCGTTAGGGAATATATTTGCGTCTCCTTCCCCCACGCAAATTATGGACGCCGGATTCGCCGCCGATGGCGGTGCGGGGGTGTTGTTCCTTTACGGGAATTATACCGGTGACGTTATGAACTTCGGGATGGCCGAAGAAAGCATGGCAAAACAAGGCGTTGTTGCCCGCTCTTTCGTCACCACGGACGACGTGGCGTCGGCCCCCGCTGACAAGAGCAACGAACGACGCGGAATCGCTGGCAATTTCTTTGTGTTCAAAGTGGCTGGGGCTGCGGCGGATTTAGATTTAACTCTGGAGGATGTCGAAGTGGCGGCTCGACGTGCCAACGATGCGACCCGTACGATGGGCGTCGCGCTTTCTGCCTGTTCGATGCCGCAAACGGGAAAGGCCAATTTTGACATCCCCGATGGTGACATGGAAATTGGCATGGGCATCCACGGCGAGCCCGGTATTGTAAGGCTCCCCGCCGAAAGCGCTGATGCTGTAACTGATCGCCTAATGCAACCCATTTTGGCAGAATTAGCACTGAAAGCAGGAGACAAAGTTGCGGTTCTGGTCAACGGTCTTGGGTCAACTACGTTGCTAGAGCTTTATTTGTTACATCGCCGCGTCGCACAAATTTTGCACGCGGAAAATGTCACGATTTATCACAGTTGGGTTGGGGAATATTGCACCTCACTGGAAATGGGTGGGGCCTCTGTGTCTTTAATAAAACTTGACGAAGACTTGCAGCGCTGGCTGGATCATCCTTGTGACACGCCCGCGTTGCGGGTTGGCACAGGTCAAAACACTGTTGAAAAACCTGCAAAACGCAGTCCCAGAAAGCAGACACATATTCAGGAACGCACAAAACGCGAGCCATCCAGCCTTGACAGCTCGGGTCAAATTACACCGGAAGTGTTTCGTGACATGATGGTTGCCTCGGCAGAGGCCATTTTTTCCCAGCGAAATTACTTGTGTGAACTGGACGGAGACCTTGGCGACGGCGATCATGGCATTACCATGGAAATTGGTTGGAAAGCAGCCTTGAGCGTGGTAGAGCAAACCGACGTCAAAGCCACAATTTTAGAACTTTGCGAAGACATGGGCCAAGCTTTTCTGGATGCAGTTGGAGCATCGGTTGGACCTCTTTATGCATCGGGTTTCAACACAGCGGGCGAAGCGGTCAGTGATCGGCTTAACCTTGATGCTCAGGCAATGATCTCTTGGTTAGACGGTATGACACGAGGCATCACTGTTCGGGGCGGCGCTTCTGTAGGTGACAAAACAATGATCGACGCATGGGAACCTGCCGTTGCAGCCGCCAAACAAGCGTTTGAAAAAGGTGCATCGGTCGGAGACTGTCTGACGGCTGGCGCGCGAGCCGCTTCCATGGGAGCCGAGGCAACAACTCAAATGCAAAGCAATCGCGGAAGATCCAAAAAGCTTGGCATACGATCAGTTGGACACAAAGATCCGGGGGCCGCTTCTGCTGCGATCATGATTGTAGCTTGGGCCAAAACCGTGCAAGCGCTCTAACGGCGCGACGGCCTGTGCAATCACGCAAAACCTGATAGTATTTTTTCATCGATCTATTGATTGCACCCACATTATCAGTCAAACAACCCTCGAGATCCAATGTGCTCGATAAGAAAGCTTCGCAATATCCTTGGCCAATTCGGCCCTGATCACCCGTGCGTCTATGGTGAAGATCTGTGCATTGTTAGATTTGCAGCTTGGCTCACAGAATAGGTATCGTGGCATCGCATTGCCCGAATACCCGGCACTTTGTTGGCAGAGAGACAAACACTGATCCAAGAGCCGAAAACCAAAACCACAAGGCTCTGGGTCTACGCCCGAGATGAGACGCCTTGGGCCAGCGGGGCACCGCCCGCCGTCTGGTACCAGTTCTCCACCAGCTGTGGGGCGGAACATCCCAGTCAGCATCTGGCGACCTACGAGGGTTTTGCTCATGCGGGTGCCTATGCGGGGTATAAAGACGCCTACCGCACGGGGCGCATCAAGGAGATGGCCTGCCCTCTCGGCAGCATGCTTCGCATGCGGCTGTCAGGTAATATATGGCCCATGTGCGCCGCGAGTTCTTCGCCCTTTATGAAAGCACCAAGCTGCCCGTGGCGGGGCAAGCCGTTCTACGCTTCAGAAACTCTATGACGTTGAGACGCAAGCGCGGTTCCTGCCGGCAGCTGAACGCTTGGCCCTGCGCCAAGAACACGCCAAGCCCATCTTTGACGGTCTGGAAGTCTGGCTCAAAGAGCAACTGGGCCAGATCTCAGGTAAGACTCCGCTTGCCAAAGCCATCAGATATGCGCTTGCGCGCCTGCAGAAGGCACGGCACTATCTCGATCTCGGTTTTTTGGAGCCCGATAACAACACAGCCGAGCGCGCGGTGCGCCCCGTCACACTGGGCCGTAAGAACTATCTGTTTATGGGGTCAGAGGCAGGCGGTAAATCCGCCGCTATCGCCTATACTCTCATCGAGACCGCCAAAATGAACAAGGTAAACCCAGAAGCCTGGCTTGCTTGGCTCCTCGGCCGCATCCAAGATCATCCAGAAAATCGTATCAACGACCTCATGCCGTGGGCCTATCAGGACATGATCAATGCCCGAAACGCCGAGGCCGAGGCAAACGATGCTGCTTGATCAAAGGTAGTGTTGATGTTTACGTTCAATCGATCCGTGTTTTGCAGGTTATGATGATGACCTATAATTCAGTTGGGTAATGAGAACACCGGTGGCATACTGCACCAGGTGAGCGACGAGCTTGTCTTGCCGCAGATGGGTTAATCGGCCTGTCCTGTTAGGCTCTTCGTTTTGACGCAGGGCCGGATTAAAGCACGTGGAATTGTATGGGCGCGTTCGTCACGCTGTTCTTGTTGATGGCGTGAGGTGTCGGAAGGCGGCGCGTATTTTCGCGATCAACCGTCGCACTGTTGAGAAGATGCTGAGGTTTTCGATCCTGCCAGGTTATTGGCGGATGCAATGCCACCTACGGAGATACCGCAACTGCTCTTGTTGTAGGCCAGAGGCAATTTTTCTCCGCTTTGATGCTCCTAGTTTTGTTTCAGAAAAATTCCGATCTCGCCTTTGTTAATTCAATATGCAGTTGTGGGGCTCGGCTTAGGTGTATTTTATGGTCTTCTAGGCTGGATATATAGGTTGCGGATGTCCCGCGCCTCAGTCGACATTTTGGTCAGGCCGCCAGCATATACGAACCCATTACTTTTAGTAATTCAGGTATGTTCTTTTCGACGATCTGCCCCCTGCCATTGCAACTCTCCGTCTCCAAAAATGAAACCGACGCTAAACTAGGCTACCCAATGCACGCCGACGCATAAGTGGCTCTGATGTAATTGCCTCACGTTGAACAAAACGCAGGTGGCCGATTGCATTAGCAAATGCCTGATGCGCCGTCTTGGGTTCCAAGTAGTCTAATAATTTGTACAGATTAATCGGTTGACGGATGATCAGCGCCTTGACCCGCTCCACTGCCTCTGCGTGGGAATAGAAATCCACGTACTGACAGGCGGTTTGCGTTGGGGTCAAAATGTAGAAATCGTGCTCTCCCCGAGGGGTATACCGTGTGATGTCAAACGGCGATGCACCCAAAGCGTGAAATTTAGGAATAAAACAGCGCGCTCCCGATGCATGGTGTTTAAGAACCGTGCCTGAAACCTGTTTAAAACCCAGCGAACCAAGCCGTCCAATCGCATGAAGGCGCATCGCCGGAGACATCATATCCAAATCTGACCGATCATAACGCAGATCGTCAAATATTGATATCACCCTTATTTTCGCATCTGCGACGCACATGTACGGCCCTAAATTCAAGGCCTCTGGATCATCTGAAAACGGGGCTTGTTTGACTGATATGTTCATATTCAACCTTTGAGGTATTTTCCACACTCAACAATTACTCACTAACGACATAATCCGGTTTTCCAATCCAAAACTGTGGACTTTTACCTGATTTTTATACAGAATTTAAAACCTTTTAGGTCATAAGCTTTTTAACAATTAACTTAAACGATGAGAAGATACCCCTGCCGACTACTTGTAAAACTCTCTTCTGCTGCCGAAATTTCTGACCCTTTTTCGCCAAGCTTGATAACTGCCCCTACGGAGATTTTTTCTCATAAGGGTTTGCACTTCTTTTTCACGTAGACCGTATTGCTGTTGGATGTGCTCAAATTTGATGTGATCTGACAGAGCCATTTGTATAACGTCACTAATTTCATCAGGAGACAGTTGTTTCATACCAATCAAAATAATGTCTTTGTCTAAAAATCAAGTCTCGAAAAACCGTTTTATTGAACGTAAGCGATATCTTTATAAAAAATAAATCAGCTTTTACCGATAGGTGAGGATGAAGGCATTAGAGGTGGTCTTGTTTGTTCGACCACTTTGCAGCCCGTTTAAGGTAGATCAGGGTTTCATTTTAGGCTGCTAATCTC
>ENA-OQVM01001409-OQVM01001409.1-marine-metagenome-genome-assembly--contig:-NODE-1409-length-32014-cov-4.693678_pt1 | contig 32014 bp, 23 predicted proteins | sample MGYA00237776_ERZ505498 | MGnify/ENA primary metagenome ERZ505498 (study PRJEB26159, sample SAMN06265151) | marine metagenome | isolation source: Helgoland LTER site | place: Germany:Helgoland, sampling...
CATCGAGCCACTGGGTAATCGGTGAATCGACAAACGACTGAAACTGATAGTGGAATATTTGCTGTCCCCGAGCATCGATAAGTTGGGTAAAGTAACCCTCGTGATAGAGTAATCCGACGGCGACAAAGTTGAGCCCAATATCACTGGCCGCCTTGCAGTGGTCACCGGCAAGAATCCCCAGCCCACCGGCATAAATTGGCAGGCTTTCATGAAAACCGTACTCTGCACAGAAGTATGCGACCAGTGTTTTGTCTGGCAAATTTTGTGCAAGCTTCTGTTGCTCCCCCTCAGCCTGGCAGTAATCACGCGACCAGTGTAAAACCTGGTTATATTTTTCCAGATAGGCATCATCCTGCGCTGCAGCATTCAACAACTGCTCATCAATCCGCCGCAGAAACAATTTCGGATTCTGTTTGCAGGCAAGCCACAGCGGCCGATCCAACAGGGCGAAAAGCTCGCGTATTGAACCCTGCCAGCTGTACAAAAGATTTTCGGACAACGCCTGTAGTCCCGCTATTTTATCGGGAATCTTGGGTTTGACTTCAAGGCTGTATTTGCTGGTATTCATCGGAAAATTAACAGTGCAATCCAAGGGAGTATTTCTAGCATTCCCCAATTTAAACAACGCTGCCGAAGTTAACTTGATCATTGTCAATAGCTTAGTATTTACTGGCTCAACAGGTGAAAACATAAGCTTTAATCTATAGTAGTCTAATCTGTGTTGCGGGCTGCCAGGTTGACGATTGGAAATAAAGTGAACCTCTGGATGACTTACTAAATGAATTATTTGGACTTGCCAAAGCCGGCTACTCTTATACTGGACGCTGGTGGAAATATTGAACATATCAGTAGCTCTACCTGTGAACTATTGGGGTACCAACCGGCCGAACTACAATCTCTCAATTGGATAGATATCTGTGTTCCGCCCCTGTTCCAGATAAAAACCAAACGTATTTTTGATGCAGTTTTATCGGGCAAAAAAGATCTTCCCGACCAGATTATCTTCCCCGTCCTGAGTAAATCCGGCGATCAACATCTATTCTCCTGGCACAGTGAACCGCGCTTCGATGCCAGCGGCAGGGCCATTGGTTCTATTACTACCGGTATAGCAATACCTGAGGACGCCGTTAAGCAAGAAAACTCTTACTTGCAGACCGCCGCTCGTAATCAGGCAGTACTGGATAATGCGATTGAGGCGATTATCAGCACCAATAACCGCGGCATCATTACCCATGCCAACAAAACTACCGAGAGTATTCTCGGTTACAAACCAAATGAGTTGCTGGGCAAAAGGATTACCTGCCTGATTCCTATGAATATTATTAGCGACTGCGCCAGGGAAATAAGATTCCATATGCAATCCACAGATACCAATACGGTTATCAACAGAGAAGTGGAAGCCAGACATAAAGACGGCAGGAAAATCCCTGTCGAACTGACCGTCACCGAAATTACCATTGGTGGCACATTCAGCTTCACCGGCATTATGCGTGATATCAGTGAGCGCAAACTCAGCGAAGCGCGTTTAAAGAAAAGTAAGGAAGAGGTTCAGCAGGCCCGCGACCGCCTGACACAAATGGATCGGCTGCATCTCGCCAGCGAAATGTCTGCCGGACTTGCCCATGAGCTCAACCAGCCGTTAAGTGCAATTTCAATGTATGCCCAGGGCTGCCACAACTTGCTTAACAATAGTGAACTGGATCGACATAAACTGAGTAATACCCTGCTGCGCATTGACACACAGGCACAGCGGGCTGGTGAAATTATTCGCAATATCAGGGCGCTGATGGAAAGACAGGAACTTCATCATCAACTCACCGATATCAATACGCTTATTCGCAGCACAATTGAACTGGCCGAGGAAGATTATGAGTGCAGGGCAATCGATTTCGAATGTATTTTTTCACATTCCCTACCCCAGGTTGAAATTGTCTATGGACAGATACAGCAGGTATTACTGAATTTAATTCGCAACGCCTGTGACGCGATGATTGCTATTCCTGTCGAAGAAAAGTCCATCAGCATTATCAGCGAACAATATTCTGACAGTTTTATCAAAGTATCTGTCAGGGACAGGGGCAGCGGAATTGATATTCAGCATAGGGATAAGATTTTTCAGAATTTTTTCTCAACAAAAAATAGTGGTATGGGTATGGGCCTGGCGATTAGCTATTCGATTATTACCAGTCATGGCGGAGTGATGGATATTAACCCTGAATACTCGGATGGCGCTGAATTTTTCTTTACATTGCCAATCATGACCAACCTTAGGAAACCATCCCATGGAGAGTAAAAATATCGTCTATATTGTCGATGATGATCCCGATGTTTTAGACGCTACCTGTATGCTGCTGGAATCTACCGGGTTGGAAACACAACGCTTCAATTCCGCTATGTCCTTTCTCAACAGTATTAACCAGAACTCTCAGGGTTGCATAGTACTGGACGTGCGTATGCCGAATATGAGCGGGCTAAAACTACAGAGCGAGATAATGCGTCGAGAAATATGTTTACCGATAATATTTATCACCGGTCACGGCGATGTTCCCATGGCCGTTGAAGCCATGAAGAATGGTGCCCTGGAGTTTTTCCAAAAACCCTTTCGCGACCAGGAGTTTATTGACTGCGTTTACGGCGCACTGGATATCAATCAACAGAGCCTCAACAACTTAAACCGTGTGCATTCAATACAGCGCCGAATAGCCACCCTGACCAAACGTGAACAGCAGATTATGCAGTACATGACAGAGGGTCATATCACTAAGGTTATTGCCGATAAACTAGCCATAAGTCCACGCACAGTGGAAACTCACAGGGCGCGGGTAATGGAAAAAATGCAGGCCAAAACCCTCGCCCAGTTAATTCATATGGTAATGGAAACATAGGTACACCAATCAAACATAAATGCTCTGCAACTCTACCCAATGCTACGGCAACTTAGCTGTTCACCGTAGCCCACTTTACTGCCGAGATATGCACCAGTAGCCATACTGTGCAAACCATCAATATCGACAATATGCAACCGGTGACGCTGGGCAACAATAAGCCCCTGCTCTTCCAGACGTTTGAACAAGCGACTTACCGTCTCTACTGCCAGACCGAGATAGTTGGCAATATCATAGCGAGCCATAGGCAATTTAAACTCATAGGGTGACTGGCGACGCTCATACATTGACTGGGATATATCGAGCAAAAAACTCGCCAGCCGCTGTTCAGCTCTAATCTTGGTTAAAGTCATCAACAGATGATTGGCTTTGGACATCATGCCGCTAACATTGCAAATTAATTCATCGTAGAGACCCCTGTTATCGCGCAGGGAAACCTCTTTAAATAATTGAAAGGGCAGAGTACAAACACTGGAAGTTTCCAGCGCCTCTACCTCACGTATATGCCTGCCGGGATCAATGCCATCTATGCCAAGAATATCGTGTGAGAAATGAAATCCTGTAACCTGCCTCTCACCGGTTTCATCGGTAAAACAGGATTTAAATGAACCTGAACGAACTAGGTAAAGTGATTGAAATTTATCACCCTGAAGGAATAAATTCTGTCCTTTACGCATTGGTTTTTCATGCGTGACAAGACCCTCAACATTATTCGCTTCACTGTCGCTAAACACCCGCATAAGACATGACTTGCGAGTCTGGCAATGTCTACAAGATATCTTGTCTATATTACTTACGCTTATACCACTATTTATTAGCTTCATGCTTACTCTCCCTTAACAATCCAATGTTATTTAATGATGGTTATGTAATACGCAAAAAAAAACCGCCCTCCAATTAAGCGGCAAAGACACCAGAAGTATTGAAATAATCCGGCCCATGTCCTTTTTCACCCGTCCACATAAGCCCCGCCCGATCATCTTCCGTCCATATAACCAGCGCACTCATACCAGAGTAATTCTTCATTTCACCCTTGCAGTTGGTCATTGCCTGTAAAAACATATCTTCTCTAAGGCAGCCGTGACAATTGCTGATACCAAAGCCGCTGACACCTATATTACTTATCGGAAAGGCACCTATCCTGACACCTGAAAGATACAGCTCAACAGTTGTGCTGGAATCCTTGCGATCCCCTATACGATGTTCCATATCGCCTCCCATAGCTATCCAGGATAGCTGTATAAATTTTCCACTTTACTCTGCATGATCAGTAGCAAAATATACAGCTCTGCAAGTTACTGATCTGAAGCCGGATTACAGAGAATAACAAAGCAAGGTAATACAACAATGGGGGAGTCTGCGTAATTTTTTGCGGGAACTACGTATAAAATGATTACAATTTTTTTCGTTTAATCTGGATAACAGAATTTTGTTATTAAGTTCACACAAAATAAGTAGTTATCCTTATTTTTATTCCTCGAGCATCGTGTCAAAATTTACTCCAAATTATGAATGAAAACCAGAGGAAAAAATTGACCAGAAAACCTTCTCTCACTGAAAAAAAAATCAACAAACAGACCTCCGTGGACATAGTGGCCAGCGACGAAGTAATCCAGAAAAAAGTTGTTGATTTATTATCTTTGATCAATATAAAAACTAACATTCATGTTAATGGCAGCAGCTTGCTAAAGAAAAAAAGACGCCTTAAAAGCGATTGCTTGATCATTGAAACCAGGCTTGATGATATGCGTGGAATTATGCTTTTTAAAAAGTTACTGGTGATGTGCAAGAACACGCCGCCGACGATTTTTATCGGTGCGCGACCTGGCAGTATCAACGAGGCTATAGAAACCATAAAACTTGGCGCCATTGACTATATTGAAAAGCCCTTCTCATCAAGACGACTGATCACCTCGGTTAATCTTGCCCTTGGTACTTAACCTGCCACTCCCGGGAGGGAACCATTAGAAGTTGACCAATATCAACATCCAGCTGATTTGGATTATCTAGCCTGTAAGATCACCAATAATTACAAGCCCGGCTGATTAAAAGCCAGCTAAGTAAACAACAGCTGAGTAAAAAATTTGATTGATCAAAATATCCGTATTGCCTACTTTAGTATGGAGATAGCCCTGCACTCGAGTATGCCAACCTATGCCGGGGGTCTGGGAATACTCGCTGGCGATACACTGCACTCGGCAGCAGATATGCATGTCCCCATGGTGGGAATCTCACTGCTCCCCCGCCGCGGCTATTTTCAACAACAGCTGAGTGACGATGGCTGGCAAACCGAAAACAGCGTCAGCTGGACGGTAGAGGACTATCTGCAGGAAGTGGGCCCGCGCACCGCAATTAGTATTGAGGGCCGCGAGGTGCATATCCGCGCCTGGAAATATCAACTCAACAGCCGCAATCAAAACAGCGTCGATATTTACTTTCTCGATACAGACCTGGAAGAAAACAGCGACTACGACCGTTCACTCGCCTATTTCCTCTATGGCGGTAACAGCCACTACCGGCTCTGCCAGGAAACTGTTCTGGGTATTGGCGGCGTGCGTATGCTCGCCGCACTGGGTTACAGCGGATTACAGCGCTACCACCTCAATGAGGGACATGCGAGCTTGTTGATTCTCGAATTACTCGAACAGAAGCGTCGCCAGAATCAGGGCAGTGATGATCCTGAAACTGTGCGCGATCTCTGTGTATTCACTACCCATACACCAGTGCCCTCAGGGCATGACCAGTTCCCCCTGAGTATGGTCTCCGACGTTCTTGGTGCGGAATATTCCCTGGCCGGCTGTGAGGATAATTTCTGTTTTGACCACAAACTGAATATGACCTACCTCGCCCTCGCCAACAGTCGCTATATCAACGGGGTGGCAAAAAAACACAGTCAGTTATCGCGGCAAATGTATGCCGGCTACTGTGTCGATTCTATTACCAATGGCGTGCATGCAGAGACATGGACATGTCAGCCCATGCAGCAATTGTTTGACCAGTATATTCCCGGCTGGCAACTCGACAACCTGAGCTTGCGGGGAGCACTGAATATTCCCGTTGAGCCAATTCAAAAGGCACACCAGCTGGCAAAGAAAAACCTGTTAAATCATATTAACCAACTGCCCGGCACAACGCCTGAAAAACAGATGGAGGAGGATATTTTCACCATTGGTTTTGCCCGCCGGTCAACCCTCTACAAACGCCCGGATCTGTTTTTTACCGACCTCAAGCGCCTGCAAGCTATTGGAGAGAAATTTGTTCGCCTGCAGATTATCTATGGGGGAAAGGCACATCCAAATGACAACCAGGGCAAGCTGCTTATCCAAAAAATTATCTCTGTAGCCAACAGCCTCAATAAACATATCAATATTGTCTACCTAAATAACTACGATATCGCTCTGGCCAAACTGATGACCAGTGGCTGCGATCTCTGGCTGAACACCCCGCAGCCACCGATGGAGGCCTCTGGCACCAGTGGCATGAAGGCCGCCCTGAATGGCGTTCCCTCTCTAAGCACGATGGATGGCTGGTGGCTGGAAGGCTGTATTGAGGGGTTAACCGGTTGGGGAATAGGCAACACAGCAGTTTCAACCACTTCGCCCCCACAGATAACTCAGGAGGCCTGCTCGCTGTACGACAAGCTGGAGCAGGTTATCCTGCCTCTCTACTACCAGAACCAGCCCGGCTACCTGGAGGTTATGCGTCACACCATTGCCCTGAATGGCTCCTATTTCAACACTGAGCGAATGCTTAACCAGTATGTAACCAAGGCCTATTACTAAATAAATTGCGGCATCTGATATGGATAATCAATGCAACTGGCACTGTCTGGAAAAGTCTGCGGTTATCAGCCAGCTGGACAGCGGATCCACTGGCCTAACCACCGCAGAAGCCCGACGCAGGCTTGAACTCCACGGCCCCAACCTGTTGCCAGCAGCCAGGCCCAGTCCATTCTATCGGTTTTTCTTGCGCCAGTTTATCAGCCCATTTATCTATGTTTTGATCGTTGCCATGCTTATCTCACTGCTGGTGGGCAATCTGGCCGACGCCGCTTTTATCGGGGTTATCCTGGTTGCCAACGCCACCATTGGAGCCCTGCAGGAATATCATGCGCAACGCAGTGCCGAGGCACTGCACAAACTTCTGGTAACCCAGGCCAGAGTGGTTCGGGACAACCACCTGCAAAACATACCGGCCGATCAACTGGTTCCCGGAGACAGCGTTATTCTCAGCTCAGGAACAAGGGTGCCCGCAGATATCCGCTTGCTGGATGCAGATGATTTACAAATAGACGAATCCCTGCTGACAGGCGAATCACTATCGGTGGACAAAGATGCAGAGGCAATCCTCAATCCCCTAACTGTAGTCGCAGAGCGAAAAAACCAGGCTTTTGCTAGCACCCTGGTGACCAGTGGTCGCGGCCGCGGACTGGTTGTCAGCACAGGTATCAACAGCGAAGTTGGCAAACTGGCCAGTCAACTATCCAGGGGGAAAATGGCACCTCCACCCCTGCTGCAACGCATTAAAATATTTAGCCAGCGCTTAACTCTTATCCTTTTACTGGTAATTATCCTGCTCGCCACGGTTGAATTATTGCGCGGCACTGAATTGATTCTGGTGTTTATGACGGTCACCGCCCTTGCCGTAGCGGCCATCCCCGAAGGCCTGCATGTAGGCCTGACTATTGTGCTGTCTATCGCTATGCGGCGCATGGCCAAACAGCATGTAGTGGTGCGCAAACTGGTGGCAACTGAAAGCCTTGGCTCCTGTACCCTTATAGCGACAGATAAAACCGGCACCCTGACCCTTAATCAACTCACCGCCACCCAGGTGCGCTTTTTTGATGGGCCGGGATTTCAAATTAACACTTCTGGCTTCAGCCCGATCCCCAAACAGCCTCTCTCAATAGCCGAGTCTGAGGCAAACCAGCAAAGACTGCGGCGTTTATGCCTGATTGCTGGTCTCTGCAATGAAGCCAACATTCATTCCAACAGCAGCACTGAGTGGCGTGATAGCGGCGACAGCGTCGACCGGGCCCTGTTAACCATGGCCTTTAATAGTATCGGCAAGCAGAGCCTGGCCACCTATACCCCTCTCGAGCATATTCACTATGAGCCGCACCTTGGATTTGCAGCGACTCTTCATGTGGAAAAAACCACAGAGGCAAATATTGACAGTGGAAAAACAGCCCATATAAAAAAAGTTTTTGTGAAAGGCGCTGTGGAGAAACTCTTACCCATGTGCAATTCCATGGCCGGGCTGGGTCAGGACAGACCTCTACAGCAAACAACCGTCAATCGGGTTCTACAAAAACTCGCCCGCCAGGGCGTGCGTATATTGGCTTTTGCCGATGGTAACTGGGTCGGCGATAAACCCTTTAAAACTGAACATCTCCGCGAACTCTGTCTGGTCGGACTGGTGGGAATGGCCGATCCCTTAAGGCCAGAGGCCGCTGGGGCAATCGCCGAATGCAAGGCTGCAGGTATCAAAATATGTATGCTCACCGGGGATCACCCGCTAACGGCAATCAGTATTGCCAGGCAACTAAAGCTGATTAGCGACAAGGATAATCAAGAGAGTCAATTAATCACCGGCAGCAGACTTGCCGAGGCCACAGCAGTGAGTATAGATACTGTCGATAAGCTCACCGCAAATGGCCTGATCTATGCCCGGGTAACACCGGAGCAAAAACTGGGGATTGTAGAATCACTTATCCGCCAGGGTGAGTTTGTCGCCGTTACCGGTGATGGCGTCAATGATGCCCCCGCGCTCAATGCCAGCCATGTGGGGGTTGCCATGGGACTGCGCGGAACCGATATTGCCAGGGAAGCCTCAGATCTGCTGCTGACCGACGATAACTTCGCCTCTGTGGTAGCAGGTGTCAGAGAGGGGCGCATCGCCTACCAGAATATTCGCAAAGTTGTATTCTTCCTGATTTCGACCGGTGCCGCCGAGATTGTTTTGTTTTTACTGGCATCCATATTCGCTACCCCCATGCCACTGACTGCAGTGCAACTACTCTGGTTAAACCTAGTCACCAGCGGCGTGCAGCATATTGGCCTAGCCATAGAGCCCGGCGAGGGTGACGAGATGCAAAAACCGCCCCGGCCACCGGATGAAACCCTGTTTAACCCATTGATGATTAGACGGGTGCTGATCTCTGCACTGGTGGTTGGCGGCCTTAGCTTTACCTGTTTTTCCTACCTACTCGACGCTGGCTGGACCGAGACTAGCGCCCGTAACAGTGTGCTATTGCTAATGGTATTATTTGAAAATGTCCAGGTCCTTAATAGCAGATCAGAGAGCACCTCGGCGCTTCTCCAGCCATGGCGGCACAACCCCTCTCTAATCCTAGCTATTCTGGCTGCCCAGGCTATTCATATTGCCGCTATGTACTGGCCTTTTATGCAACAGGTATTGGGCGCCGAAAGAGTTCAGCTATCCCACTGGGCCAGCTTATTGCTGATCGCTCTGTCCCTGTTGATGGTTATCGAACTGGATAAAGTTCTGTGGAGACGGAATAGACAAAAGATGCCTTAGAAAATAAAAAGCGCTCTAGATAATCGCCATGGACAGCTGCCCTGTAGCAACCGTTAACTGAGAGAACTGCTGGCGCGCCAAACTGATTTTTTCAATCTGGTTATCGGTTAAATCGGCGATCTTTGCCGCAGCGGCAAGCCGATGCCTAAGCCCCACTTGATTGGCCACCTGTATTGCCAAGCCCGGTCGCGCATTGAGCTCTAACAACATCGGTCCCGACTGCCTGTCGAGAACAATATCCGCCCCCAAATAGTCAAGCCCGGTCATACTTGCACAGCTAGCAGCCAGCTCAAGAACCTGCTGCCAATGAGGTATCTGTAACTGGTTAAAGGCTATTTTGGTATCTGGGTGCTGGGTGACTATGCGGTTGTGCTGTACTGCGCAAATACTCTGCCCAGAACCTATATCTATACCCACACCCACCGCCCCCTGGTGCAGGTTGGCCTTGCCATCGGAACTGTGGGTGGCACAGCGCATCATAGCCATCACCGGCACGCCGCGAAAAACAATCACGCGGATATCCGGGACACCCTCAAAACTGTAGTCTTTAAGTACCGGATCAAAATCGATTAGGGCTTCAATCATTGCACTGTCGTTGCGTCCGCCAAGGCTGTGCAGCCCGGCAAGGATATTGGAGCTGTGGCGGCGCACCTCGCGTTCATCGATCAATGCACCACTGGACTTTATAAACTGCTCTCCATCGCGCCCGACCACCACCAGAATACCTTTACCACCGCTGCCCTGAGCCGGCTTGATGACAAAGCTATCGCGACCCTTAATAAGCGTATTGAGCATATCTTTAATCTGAAACTGGTACTCGATGGTGCCATAGAGTTGTGGCACCGGAATTCCGCGAGACAGTGCCGCACTTTTGGTCTCAAGCTTATTATCGACAAGGCGATAGTTTTTACGCTGATTATAGCGGCCGATAAAACTGATATTGCGCGCATTCATCCCCAGAATACCGAGATCGCGAAGTTCAAAAGGCGAGATCAGTTTGGCCATAGGGCTATTCAGTACCCATATCTCTAAAACGGTATAACTCGGAGAGACGATAACCGGTATATTTGCCAAGCAGGAGAATCACGCCGAGCAGACTCAGGGTTAATTCAGGGAAGTTAAAGGTCAGGTGTTCAACCAGAGGATTAGACATCACCAGATAGGCCAAAACCGCCACTAGCAGACTGCCGCCGCCCTGAATCAATACCTCATGACCGCCCTCTTCCTCCCACAGAATCGACATCCGCTCAATCGTCCAGGCAACAATAATGGTCGGAAAAAAGGTCACGGTTAAGACTTGATCCATGCCCAGTTTGTAACTGATAACCGCCAGCGCCGCCATCAGCAAGATAACCATAATAATCACCGTCGCCACCCGCGCGACTAGAAGTAGATTAAGGTGACTGAGATAGGAGCGAATCCACAGGCCTATGCCTATTAGGCCGAGAAAAATGGCTAAGCCAATAAATAATGTGGTTTGAATAAATGCCAGTGCAATCAGTATCGGCATAAAGGTGCCAGAGGTTTTCACTCCCACCAATAAGCGCATAAATACCACCACCAGTGCGGCGACAGGTATTAAAAGAAGTCCTTTAAAAATACCCTGCTGTTCTACCGGCAGGGTATAAATAGAGAAATCTAAAATAGCGAATTTATCTGATCGCTGTTCCATTCCGACCACGGCTTTTGCGGGTAAGCTGTTGCTGACTAGCGCAAATTCCAGGCTTGAATCGCGACCGCCAATGACACTGAGTACCGAGCCATTGCCGCGCTGCCAGACAAAGAAGTTATTCGGTAGTCCCGGACTGGCGTTACTCGGGTCAAAAACACTCCAACGCTGACCGTTGTAGACTTCAATAAGCGCGCTTAGAGTCTGCCTGCGACGGCCATCTTCCAAGACAATGCCACGAATCTGATGGGCACTGATATCGGCCATCGCCAATACATCCATCAGCACCGCAAAGGAATCATCTTCGTAGGCATCAATCAGAAAAAGCGTATCCTGATCTGGGGAATCACGGAGAAATTCCTGTAGCAATAGTTGCACAAAGCTGTCGATATCCGAGGACTGGGTATGCAGTCGGTCTAGCAGGCGATCCATCGCCGCCTGTTGGTCTGGCTCTAACAGCGGCTTTTCCGCCACAGAGACTGGTAGTGCAGGCAGAACAGCATTTTCACTGGCGCGGTAGACCTGCATTTTATAATAGAGGGTGGTGGGTCGATCTAGCTCTTGGCGAGTCCAGCGTGCGGCACTGGTATTAGGGCTAGCATTAACACTATTGCTGCCAGCACTCTGTTCAACAATCGAAAAACCAAACCCTGAAGAGGCAAAATGTTCATCGAGAATTACCCAACCGGCCTGAGCCGTGGGTAGTTTTAATTCAATATTAACCGGCGACTTGGCCCCTGCACGAGTTGGCGTAAAACTGGTTTTCGATTCAACCGTCCATACCTCGCGATACTGATCAGGCAATAGTGGCAGATCTAGGCTAATCGCCTTGTAGAGGGTCAAACCTATACCCAGCGCGATAAATACCCCAGCAATCAAGCCAATCTGAACCTTTGAATTAATCATCTGTAGAGGGCTTCTTTGCGGTCGGGTTCGAAGTCATAGTGTGGTGACGGCTAACATCCACAATCATGGTATCGGTAAGGAAGTTGCGGCCAATCAATAAAGGGTATTCAAAATTAGCTCGGTCGGTAAGATTGACATCAATTCTCGAGCGCGTCTCACCCACCGTCACCCACATTCGAACCACATAACGGCGCTGATCCGGGCCATCGCTCTGCTTGATCAGCACCCGGCGGCGCAGTCTCAGTTCTTGGGAATACCGGCTGCCGGTAAGGGCATCAGTCAGCACAAAGCTGACATAGCGTTTGCCATCTTTTTCAATCAGTTGGATTTCTTCGGCATGGATTGAGGTGGTGTCCGCGCCCGTATCAATTCGTGATTCCACCCACAGATCAGCGGGCTCTATCCTTGCCCACTCCACCGCACCAATGATCGGCAGGTGCAACTTGCCTGCGGTACTTGCCATAGGTGGCAGTGGCGCAGTCACTGTTTTGGTGACAATACGTTCAACAACCTTCGGTTCTGGACAGGCTGGCACCGTTAATGGCAGTTCTACAACTTCTACGGTGGGGCAAGTGTTAGCGCTTTGCTGAGGTATTAATGAGCAACTGGAGAGGATTCCGGCGATGATTAAAACCCCGAAAAAGCGCGGTTTTATCCATAAAAAACTCGGTGAATCAGTGTAAATCAACGTTGTCCCCTTACGATTGTAGTCCTGCGAAAATCCATGGATTTAGAAATATCCTGCGACTAACATAGCACATCAAATGGCGTTTTTTGAACTAGGGGTATTTATTAAAGAATATTGCGGGGGAGATGAATCTAGCAAGCTTGCAGATCACTGCCGTGGGCAGACGTAAAATCCCTACTATTGAGTTTTCACGCCAGCGCCCACCACAGGCAAATTACTATTTAAGGCAGGTCGTCGACCAACTCGCCTTCAACCGGCTCAAGCAGATCTTCACGATCGACATTCATCGCCAGCATCACCGTAGCGGCAACATAGATCGAAGAGTAAGTACCAATAGCCACACCGATCATCAGCGCGATAGCGAAGTTATGAATCAGCTCGCCACCGATAAAGAACAGCGCCAACAACACCAACATGGTCGTCACCGAGGTGTTAATGGTTCGCCACAATGTTTGCGAAAGAGATTCATTAATCACTTCAACCGGCGTCGCCTTGCGAATTTTGCGGAAGTTTTCTCGGATACGGTCAGACACAACAATAGTATCGTTAAGCGAGTAACCAACCACCGCCAGCACCGCTGCCAGTACCGTCAGGTCAAATTCCAGACGGGCCAGTGAGAATACGCCAAGGGTGATAATCACATCGTGGACAAGTGCCAGTACGGCACCCACAGAGAATTTAAACTGAAAGCGCACCGCGACATAGAGCATCACCACCATCAGTGCCGCCAACATGCCCAAGCCACCATCTTCACGCAATTCGTCACCGATCTGCGGACCAACAAAGTCAACACGGCGCAGATCTACCTGCTCACCACTGCTCTGCAGCACCGCAACAACTTTTTCTGCCAGACCCTGATCAGGCTTGCCCTGGAGGCGAATCAATACATCGGTTTCAGAACCGTAGTGAACCACCACCGGACCTTCAAACCCAGCAGACTCAAGCTGTTGGCGCAGCGCAGCCACATCGGCAGGCTTTTCATAACCCACTTCAACCTGGGTACCACCGGAAAAGTCGAGCCCCAAAACCAGTCCATTAATAGAGAGGGAAGCAATGGATACCAGTAACATAATCGCAGAGAAGACCACCGCGATTTTGCGCAGCCCCATAAAGTTATAAATTCTTAATTCACTCATTATCTTCTCCCTATATCCAAAGCTTTTCGATTTTGCGGCCGCCGACGGTTAGATTAACCAGTGAGCGAGTCAGCAGGATGGCAGTAAACATCGAAGTCACAATACCAATCGACAGAGTTACCGCAAAGCCCTGTACCGGCCCGGAGCCAATCAGGAACAGAATCAGCGCGACAATCAGCGTTGTCACATTGGCATCGAGAATAGAGACAAAGGCGCGATCGTAACCGGCACTAATAGCCCCCTGAATCGAAGAACCTGCAGCCAGCTCTTCGCGAATACGCGAGAAGATAAGCACATTGGCATCCACCGCCATACCCACCGTCAACACGATACCGGCAATACCAGGTAAGGTCAGAGTTGCGCCCATTAGCGACATAAAGGCAATCAGCAACACTAGGTTCATTGCCAAAGCAATATTGGCGAACACCCCGAAGGCGCGATAGATGACCAGCATAAACAACAGCACCATAACCATGCCAATGGTTACCGACTTAACGCCCAGTTCAATATTATCGGCACCCAGAGATGGCCCGATAGTGCGCTCTTCAACAATATACATTGGTGCGGCCAGAGCACCGGCGCGCAACAGTAGCGCAAGCTCAGATGACTCGCGCTGCTCGAGACCAGTAATACGGAACGACTTGCCCAGCTGCGCCTGAACCGTTGCCAGACTAATAATATGTTTCTCAACAAAAGGCACGGGGGTTAAAACTAGCTCACCGCTTTCATCGAAAGATTTTACCAATTTGGTTTTGTACTCAATAAACAGCACACCGAGACGACGGCCAATATTGTCTCTAGTGGCGTAACCCATCTGCCAGCCGCCTTTGGCGTCGAGGGTGATATTTACCTGTGGACGACCATTCTCATCAAAGCTGGCACGTGCATCGGTAACATTTTCACCGGTGATCACAGCCTTGTTCTCAAGTCGTGCATCCGGACCCTGCCCCGATGGCGTGCGGAAAGGAAATACCTCACCCACTCGATCAATAGCGGCTAAACGGAATTCCAGGTTGGCGGTTTTACCAATAATACGCTTGGCTTCTGCAGTATCCTGAACACCGGGCAGCTCAACCACAATACGGTTTTTGCCCTGACGAGAAACCAATGGCTCAGAGACACCCAACTCATTGACGCGATTACGCAGCGATGTGAGGTTTTGTTTGATTGCATTATCTTCAATTTCGCCGCTGGCAATATCACTGAGTTTTAAGCTTAACAACAGCGGGCTTTGACCAGGCTCAGACTGGGGCTGAAGATCGCGATAGGTAGTACGAATTAAGGCTTTGGCTTTTTCGACCTGCTCCTCATCACGGAACTGACCAACAATGCGGCCATCTTTTATGGCTAGGCTGCGATAGCGAATACGCTCTTCACGAAGGACTTTCTTAACATCTTCCAGATCGCTCTCAATACGTGTGGCAAGCGCAGAGTCGAGATCAACTTCAAGCAGGAAATGTACACCACCACTAAGGTCGAGACCGAGTTTCATGGGTTTACCACCCAGATCACTCAGCCACTGAGGTGTGGTAGGCGCCAGATTGAGTGCAACAATATAGTCACCCCCCATCTCCGCCTGAATAACTTCTTTGGCGCGCAACTGCAGGTCTATATCGCGAAGGCGAATTAGCAGACTCTCATCATCTGTTTCACCGGCGAAGTATTCTATGCCCGCTTCGTCTAGCGAACGCTCAACCTTTTGCAGAACAGCGGCATCAATTTGCATAGCACCACTCTGCCCTGACAACTGAATCGCCGGATCGGGCGGAAAGAGGTTAGCCGAGGCATAGATAAAACCAAAGACGACAACCAGAAGGACCATCAGGTTCTTCCAAAGGGGAAACTTGTTAGGCATAGCAAGAGATTCCAATAATTTCAGCGGCGCATTATAGCGGCATTAGCATATAAATTGGGGGCGTATTTGCTGATTTAAACCCCCAGTAAAAAACACCCAATTTGAACTATCGATCAGGGCTATGAATTAGGCTGAGGATTAGGAGTCGCCTGCTGGGCATAAAATTCCTCAGCGAAGGCATCCAACCGGCCCTCGGCCACCGCCTCACGCAGATCTGCCATCAAGGTTTGGTAGTAGCGTAAATTGTGAATCGTATTTAACTGAGCACTGAGCATCTCGCCGCACTTTTCCAGGTGATGCAGATAACCGCGACTAAAGTTAGTACAGGTATAGCAATCACACTGTGCATCCAGAGTATTTGTGTCATGACGGTGTCGCGCATTGCGAATTTTGATAACCCCGCGGCTGGTAAACAGATGACCATTGCGTGCATTGCGAGTAGGCATCACGCAGTCAAACATATCAATACCACGACGCACCCCCTCAACCAAATCTTCCGGCTTACCCACACCCATTAAATAGCGCGGCCGATCCTCAGGCATCTGGTGAGCCAGGTGCTCGAGAATGCGCATCATATCTTCCTTGGGTTCACCCACCGAAAGACCACCGATAGCATAGCCATCAAAACCAATATCCACCAAACCCTGCAGTGACTCATCACTCAGCGATTCGTACATACCGCCCTGAACAATACCAAACAGTGCCGAAGGGCTATCGCCATGAGCCGCCTTACTGCGCGCCGCCCAACGCAGCGAAAGCTGCATAGAATCACTAGCCTGCTTTTCAGTGGCCGGATGCGGCGTGCACTCATCAAAGATCATCACCACATCGCTGCCAAGATCCCGCTGCACTTCCATAGACTTCTCCGGATCAATAAATACCGGACTGCCATCAATAGGCGACTGAAACTTCACGCCCTCTTCAGTGATCTTGCGCATATCGCCAAGACTAAAGACCTGAAAACCACCGGAATCAGTAAGGATCGGACCCTGCCACTGAGTAAAATCATGCAAATCGCCATGGGCTTTTACCACTTCAGTACCGGGTCGCAACATCAGGTGGAAAGTATTGCCGAGAATAATTTCAGCACCGATCTCAATAATATCTTTCGGCAACATACCCTTAACCGTGCCATAGGTTCCCACCGGCATAAACGCAGGTGTCTGCACCGTGCCGCGCGGAAAACTCAACTCACCACGACGGGCCTTGCCATCGGTCGCAGAAACCGCAAACGTCATAAAGCATTCCCGGGATTGGTTGTTTTCGGGCAGATCAGTCATTGAGGAATATCCTTGGCAGCATTGGGGTTGTTAATTAAAAACATGGCATCGCCATAACTAAAGAAACGGTAGCGCTCGGCAACCGCTTCTTTATAGGCGTGCATTATAGATTGATAACCGGAAAAGGCACTCACCAACATTAACAGCGTCGACTCCGAAAGATGGAAGTTGGTCAGCAGTGCATCGACCACATTAAACTGGTAACCGGGGTAGATAAAAATATCTGTATCGCCCTCAAAGGGCACGATTTCACCCTCGCGAGCGGCAGTCTCAAGACAGCGAACACTGGTAGTGCCAACCGCAACAACCCGGCCACCAGAAGCTTTAGTCTCACGCACCTGACGACAGACCTCATCGCTGACCTGCAACCACTCAGAATGCATCTTGTGCTCAAGAATATTATCCACCCGCACCGGCTGAAAAGTACCAGCTCCAACATGCAAAGTTACAAAAGCAATCTGCGCACCCTTTTCTTTAATTGCGGCCAACATCTGATCATCAAAGTGAAGACCCGCCGTCGGCGCAGCCACAGCCCCTAGCTGTTGCGCATAAACCGTCTGATAGCGAGACTTATCTTCATCTGTATCACTGCGATCTATATAAGGAGGCAGAGGCATATGACCAATCTGGTCAAGAACATCCAACACCGGCTCGCTGAACTTCAGTTCAAAAAGATCATCCACCCTACCCATCATCTCAGCACGATAATCATTATCAAAGATCAACTGAGTACCGGCCTTTGGCGACTTACTCGCCCGCACATGAGCCAGTACCGAGTACTTATCAACCACCCGCTCTACCAACACCTCAAGCTTGCCACCACTCTCTTTCTGGCCAAACAGGCGCGCCGGAATGACCTTGGTATTATTGAATACCATTAAATCCCCGGGCTGAATATGGGAGAGCAGATCAGTAAATTGCTGATGCTGAAGGTCATCGTTTAGAGAGTCGAGATAAAGCAGACGACTGCCCTGACGCTGCTCAGTTGGCTGTCGAGCGATTAGCTCATCGGGAAGCTCAAATTGGAAAAGGTCACGGCGCATAAATATAGGCTAAATCGAAGGTTTTTTTGGGTTATTCCGTATCAGCCCGCAAGGGTATAGAAATAAAAGCCAAAGGCCAAACCATTTAGGTGCAAGGCATTTAATTTCTAAACCACAACAACATCAGTTGACCCGCCTCTGATCACTGCTATAATCGCCGCCCTTCTGCCTTATACGGGTGGTTATGAAAGAGAAGGTAAGCGTGATGGCAATGTTTTGCTCCTGCAAACATTGCATTTCCGCCGTCCATGGCGGTCGAATTGGTAGACGATGAGCAGGATGCTCGAGTGCAGCGGTGTCAGGACGACAAAGAGCTGCCGATGAGCAGGATGCTCGAGTGCAGCGGTGTCAGGACGACAAAGAGCTGCCGATGAACAGGATGTTCGAGTGTCGTGAAGGACAGGACGTCCGAGAACGACCATAGGACCAGTGCGAAGCGCTGGCAACCTGCAGGTTACTCTTAAGATTAGAAGTACAGATTAAAATGCCAGTGTGATGGAATTGGTAGACGATGAGCAGGATGCTCGAGTGTCGTGGAGGACAGGACGTCCGGGAGCGACCATAGGACCAGCGCGAAGCGCTGGCGGGTTGCAGTAACTCGGAACTTAGAAGTACAGATTAAAATGCCAGTGTGATGGAATTGGTAGACATAGGGGATTCAAAATCCCCCGCCCTTAAAAGCGTGCCGGTTCGAGTCCGGCCACTGGTACCAAACACAAAACCCTGCCTCGAAAGAGGCGGGGTTTTTTGTTTGGCATCTGCGGTCGGCGAGATCGGCACCCCCGGTTCTGATTGAGTCAGCAATCAGGAAGCGAAACCCCATACGCAGAAAGCACTAACAACCCCCCTAAATTTTTCTCCCACACACTGGATAACAATAAAATTTTTATCTATAGCTAATAGAGCAAGATAAAAATAGAAACACCAATTCTTCAGGGGGAAGATCATGAATAGCAAATCTTATTGCCTTTCTATCAATAATGGGCAGAATCACCAATCCTTACAAAAACTATTTTTTCAATTAATTTTCGTCGCCGCAGTCTGCGCCGTACTACCGCAAAACCAAGTGTTTGCAGCCGATGGAATTGTCGATGAAGTGGTTACAGTTGGCAGCCGAACAGTGGGCCGAACGGCAGTTGATATCGCGGTGCCTGTCGATGTTTTAAGCTCAGAAACCTTAAAGCAAACCGGGCAAACTGAAGTGGGGCGTATGCTGCAGACCGTTGCGCCATCGTTTAACTTCTCCAGCTCATCGATCAGCGATGGCACCGACGCACTGCGCCCAGCCACATTGCGAGGCCTTGGACCAGACCAGACATTGGTATTGATCAATGGCAAGCGTCGTCACAACACCTCTTTAGTTCACGTCAATACATCCGTTGGCAGAGGTTCTGCCGGGGTCGACTTAAATGCGATTCCCGCCGCCTCGATTAAGCGTATCGAAGTACTGCGTGATGGTGCCGCAGCACAGTATGGTTCTGACGCTCTGGCTGGCGTTATCAATATTGTCCTCAATGACGATCCTGATATCGGCAGCTTTAATGTCTCTTACGGCCAATACTCAAGTGATGGCGAAACAACCAATATCGACATAACCAATGGCTTTAACTTTGGTGACGGCGGCTATGTCAGCGGATCTCTCAACTACCGTGATCGCGCCGCAACCAACCGCGCTGGTTTAAGCGGCCAATGCCAGTATCTGGCCGGCTGCGATGCCAATAACGATGGTACAGGCAGTTCCGATCCCGACGGCATCGACGAAGCAGCCGATCCACGGGAAGCTGAGTTCAATCGACAAAACTTTAGAATTGGCGATGCCGACTCTGAACAGCTAGCGGTGAGTTTAAATGCCGCCTATGAACTCTCTGAGGGTGAGCTCTATGGCTTTGTCACCTACTCCGATCGCGATAACCAATCCGGCGGCTTTTATCGCCGAGCCAACGCACCCTCGGACAATCCAACATTATCCGATGGTGAAGCCTTTGCACCAGATGGCTTTTTACCCTTAATCAATACCGCCATCGAAGATATGTCAGCTAGCATCGGTTACCGCACAGAGCTCAAAAACCAGGTCAGCATGGATATCTCTTACACTAACGGGCAAAACGACTTTGACTTTAATATCAGCAATTCAGTCAATGCCTCCTATGTAAATCTGCAACTGCTTGGCAATATGTTGAGTGACGAAGAGATTCGCGCTACAACCTCACGCAGCGCAGATGCTGGCAAGTTAAGCACCGGGCTGCAAACCCTCAACTTGGATTTCACCAAGCCGATGGGATCGCTCAATCTAGCCTGGGGTGCTGAATTGCGTCGCGATGATTATGAAATCAACGCCGGTGAGGAATACTCTTATCTTGATTACGATACAGACGCCGCAGGCACCAATACCTTTGGTTCCATAAATGGCGACGCCGGTATCGAGGTATTCCGTGGTTTCCAACCCTCCAATGAAGTCAATGAGGATCGTGATGTCTGGTCTGTTTATGGCGATGCGGAGGCAGAGATCAGCGATGAATTTATGCTCAGTGCAGCAATTCGCTATGACGACTACAGCGACTTTGGCGATACCACCAACTTCAAATTAGCCGGAAGCTTTAAGTTTAGCGACAAACTAAAACTGCGCGGCGCGGTAAGCTCTGGCTTTAGGGCGCCCTCCATGCAGCAACAGTTTTTCAACAATATCAGCACCCAGTTTGTCACTGTTGGAGAGGGTGAAAGCGAGATGGTTATTGCCCAAGAGCGCGGTACATTCAGAAATGATAGCGAACTGGCACGCGCCATTGGCATACCCGAGCTGCAAGAGGAGGAATCGATCAACTACAGCCTCGGGCTGATTATCGAACCCACTGATAATCTGAGTATTGCTATCGACGGCTATAAGATTGATATAGATGACCGTATCGTTATCAGTGGCAGCCTCACGTCGGCACTTGGCGATCCCAACCTAACTGCAGCTCTCGCAGCCTCAGGCGCTAGCGGCGCACAGTTTTTCCTCAATGGGGCCGACACCGAGACGCAAGGTGTGGATATAGTCGCAGTCTACGATATAGACATGGAAGAAGGCGCGCTTAACCTGTCTCTAGCAGCTAACTTTACTGAGACTGAAGTGGTAAAAACCTTCACTAGCGGAGGACTGCAAAACATCAGTGCCGAAGATGTTTTCACCCCGCAGGATATTTCTATTATTGAAGACTGGCAGCCAGAAGATCGAATCAACTTGACCGCCAACTACAGCAACGAAGCGTTTAGAGCTGTGCTCTCATTCAATCGTTATGGCGAATACACCGTCTGTGAAGGCAGCTGTGACAGTGTATCCAACACCCAAACCTTTGGTGCCAAAGTGCTTACTGATCTCAACCTGATATATGACCTTGGCAATGGATTGGTCGTCAATCTCGGCGGCATCAATATCTTTGATGAGACGCCAGATACCAACACCATCGGACAGACTCGTGCCGGCACCATTGCCGATTCATCGGGCAATGTATTTGTAGACTCCAACGGCGTATTTGATTTCTCTCGCCGCTCAGCGCCCTTTGGATTTAACGGCTCGTACTTTTTTGGAGGCGTTAGTTACAGCTTCTAAATCATTGACGAATTTTGATTTGCTAGTTGTCCAAAATTCTTAACAGGTAGGACAGCAAACAAAAAAGCCGGGCATTTTTGCCCGGCTTACTTTTATCTGTCGCATAAACCGGGGTCAGATGAAGGTTTTTAAATCGGGGTCAGATGAACATTTTCATTAACCTGCCCGCCTCGGCCTACCACTTTTACCCTGAGTTAATCTTCTGCCATACAAAATCTCAATTTCGCCCTTAAAGCGATCATTGCCAAATGCCAGCTCTTTGTTAACCGAATCACTTATACTTTTTATTATCGAGCGATCTTGTGGTTTTTGAAAAAACCCACGGTATATTTTTCTTCTTTTGCTCGCGCTTTTGGCTAAACGCATATACACCTCATGCGGCTGGCAAAGGGCACTCTCAACACCAAGCGCATTAAAATGATGGCTAGACCAATGAAAATCAACGGCCTCCTCTACTATTTTTGCCCGCACGGGGTTTAGCTCAATATAACGATAAAGCTCTAACAGGTATCGCTCTGTCTGTACGATGCAAGATTTGAATCTACCCTCCCAAAGGGTCCCCGTTCGCTGGTAACTTCGATTAAAGTATCGGACATATCGCCTCCCCAAAGCTTGCATCATCAATGAAATAGCTTCATCGCACTGCGGAGTGGCAAGCAAATGAACATGGTTCGACATAAATACCCATGCATGGATATCAACACCGAACTCGGACGCATATTCTTTTAACCAAGATGCATAGCTTGCATAGTCATCATCTAGTGCAAAACATGGTTGGCGGTTATTACCGCGTTGGATAATGTGTTGTGGGTGCCCTTTTGGACAGAATCGAGGAAATCTTGCCATAGCGTCATCCTTGTCGCTTTTATAAAGTTCATTCTAGGGTCAATGCTAGCATAAGTTTCACGTGACGATGAGTTGCACAAAAACCTTCATCTAAAAACCTTCATCTGACCCCGATTTATTCAGAGATTACGCGGCCTGGATTGAGGATACCTTTGGGATCCATGGCATGTTTGAGGGTTCTCATCAGGGCGATTTCCTCCGGGCTTCGCGACTGATCGAGGAAGTCTCGCTTATTAACACCCACACCATGTTCAGCGGTAATCGCACCAGCGTATTCACCAATCATCCGCATAATATCTGTATTGATTAGCGGCTTATCTTCTGCGCGGCCGGTGTAGGCCACCACATGCAAATTATTGTCGCCAATATGGCCAAACATCAGCACATCCATATCAGTATATTTAGTTTTTAGGCGGGTTTCCAAATCGGTAGCAAACAGACCCAACTTGGTTAGTGACAGACTCACATCCTGATTGGATACTGGGCCCAACACCTGAAGTAATTCGCCGATACCATCGCGTATTTGCCAGAAATTCTCTGCGTCTTTATGAGATTGAGCAATGACCGCATCGGTAATTAAGCCTGCTTCAAGATGAGCAAATAATGCGTTCTCAAAGCGCTCGGCACCGGCCGCTTCGTGACTGTCTTTATACTCTACCAGCAGATAGAAAGGGTGCGGCTCGGCAAAGGGGTTTTGCAGATCGGGGACTACCTCTAATACCTTATCCAGGTAGTTGTCCCACATTAATTCGAAACCCGTAAGCCCTGCCCCGAGACTGCGCTTAAGCTCACCCAGCAACTGGGTGACAGAATCATAATCCTCTAGCGTACAGAGTGCGGTGTGGCAGCTGCGCAACTTTGGCTGCAACTGCACCACCACTCTGGTAACAATACCCAGAGTGCCTTCCGAACCAATAAATAGATGCTTGAGATCATAGCCGGAGTTATTTTTTACCATTTTATTCATGGCGCTAATCACTGTGCCATCGGCCATTACAGCTTCAAGGCCCAACACTAGGGAGCGGGTCATGCCATAGCGGATAACTTCAGTGCCGCCGGCATTGGTGGCCACATTGCCACCAATATTGCAGCTGCCGCGAGCGCCGAGATCCAAAGGCATAAATAGATCATGCTCTGCAGCGGCGTCTTGCAGTACCTGAAGTGGCGTACCCGCCTTAGCGGTAATGGTCATGGCGGTGGTATCGATTTCTTCAATACCCTGCATGCGCTCTAAAGAAATGGCGAATTCGCCTTGTTGCGGCGTGGCTCCTCCCGACAGACCGGTCAGCCCACCCTGAATAACCACAGGCTGGGTATGCTCATGGCAAAGGGCCATGATTTCAGATAGCTGTTGAGTCGTTTTTGGTTTCAGCAGTGCCGCTGGTTGGCAGGGATCTACCCCACTCCAGTCGGCATGATATTTTTCGCTGATAGCGTCGCCAAGAAGTAGCGACGATGAGTCTAGCAAGGCTGAAAGCCGAGTGATTAAGTTATCCATGGCAGTTGATTTGTCAGTTACAAGAATTGCAGTGTAACTGACAAAACCTCTTTTCTACCATTTGTCTTCATGAGCTTGGAGCCTATCGAAAGACTCACCGATCAGAACACCCAGCTCGCGCTGTTCACCTTCTTTCAGGTGCACAGCGGGACGACCATGGGCAAATCTATAGTTACAGATCAGTGCCACATCACCGACTTCCCAGTTGATAGGAATACCGTAGTCATCGTAAATTTTTAGAAACAGTCGCTTCTCTTCCATTGTCATCTCTGTGCCATCACCAAAGGTTAGCTTTAATGGACGCTCATCTGCAGACAGATGCTGAACCAGCGGCCAGGTATCAAACCACATGCCATCATCAGCCAGGCTGGCATAGAGAAGGTTGCGATCGAGATGCGGGAAGTACTCAAACGCTGAAATATAGTAGCGAGTCTTAAGCAGTCTATCCTCACCCCATTCAGCTTCCAGACCGCGACTGCGCGCCTCGGCGATAGCCTGGTCAGGATCTTCCGTGAGCATAGATTGCTGCCAATGGTTGTAAACACCTATATCCAGACGACCCTTAAATGCATCTCGATCTGAGAGATTGCGGTGGTAACAGAGACCCAGTCTTTTTAATTTTTGACCAAATTCAGTCGCCATCAGCGCGTCGGTTGCAGCGCAGTTATCGGAAACAAACGTCGCACCGCCTTCGCTGGGCATCTTATGAGCCATAAAGCTGACCATTTTGGTGCTGGAGCCGATATAGGCCATCTCATGATGGTAATGCAGCCAGGCATTCAGGGGTGCGCCAACTTCGTAGACGTTCTTTTCGATAGTCTTGCGAGGGTTTGCTCCACCTTCATACTTGCGCTCGTTCTTGAGCACCTGTGTGGCAATTAAACGCATAGACTGCAGATCATCCAAGCCGGTGTTGATCACGTGCACCAGGCCAATAGCGTCATAGACACGCTGCATATGCTGTGCCAACGCATCACTGGCAACCAGTGGTTCACCGTTCATACGGTAGTCATTGCCATCGATAACAAATAGTTCCGGGGAGATTGCAGGTGTGCCAGTCCACCATTGTGGTTCAATGATATTGGGCAGTGGCGCAAAAGCTTCAGCAGTATTAGCGGACATCAATATTTCTCTTGGGTCTGGATTCAAAAAAGCTCGCAATTCTAACTGCCTTATATGCTCTGGACAATAAAATTCTCATCGTGCTTAGATGTTTTAATCATAAGTTTAAGCATACGGATAAAGGATCAATTAGGCTCTTTAGAAGTCTAATTTAATTACATAAACCTTCATCTGACCCCAGTTTATATTCATCTGACCCCAGTTTATTCCAGTTTATATTCATCTGACCCCAGTTTATTGAATCATTTAGGCTCAAAAAATACCCTTATTGAAATTTAATAATTCAATACTGGATATCCTGAGGCTTTGTATCTACCCTTTATTTAAAGATTAAATAGTTTTCAGAGAACTTCTTTTAAATTTCTTGCGATCTTTTCGATTCATCCAAAGACCATCTTAAAGTTTTGTTGTAGCACGAAGATTCTTAACAGGTCGGGTATACAATAAAAAGGCCGGGCAGAAATGCCCGGCCAATTTTTTAACGGACTTTCTTTTTAGTTGCGCTTTCTTTTATGTGCGCTTTCTCGCTAGCCGCTACGCCTAAGTAAATAGAGCCCAACCACAACACAGAACAGTACCGGTGCCAGCACCGCCATCAGTGGCGGAAACTCAAATACTATACTCAGCGGGCCAAGCATATCTTGCAGAATTCTAAAGCTAACCCCCACCACCACACCGATAAAGATGCGAAAACCCATGGTCGAGTCGCGTAGAGGGCCAAACACAAAAGAGATGCCGATTAGAACCAGACCTAAAATAATTAGCGGCTGTAAAACTTTGCGCCAGAAGGCTACTTCATAACCGGCCGTATCGGTATTTTGCAATCTCAGATAGCGAATATAGTTATAGAGAGCCTCCATCGACAATGAATCTGCCGGCAGAATATTGAGCGACAGCACCCCCGGCGTTAACTCGGAGTCCCAGCGTCTGGTGACCAGCTTTTCAGTCTCGGTGCTATTGTCTAAAAATCGCGTTACCGAAACATTTTCTTCCATCCAGTAATTCTCGTTGGCATTAAATGTCGCACGCGAAGAGAAGCTCGCCTCTTCAATTTGCCGATCGTCGTTAAAGCGATAGCGCGTCACCCCGTAGACAACACCCCCAGGGAACACCGCATTAAAGTGCATAAACTCATTGCCTTCGCGATTCCAGGGGCCAGAGGTGGAATCCTGCGCTGACTCGCCTTTCAGTAAATAACCGCGGCGGCCTTCGGCGAGCTGATCCAGATAGGGAGAAAAATACTCGCCAATCACCATCGAAAACATAATAAATAGCATCACAGGCTGCAGCACAAAGCCAACAATACGCAGTGGCGAGACACCCGCCGCACGCATCACGATGACTTCACTATTAGTTGCCAGCAGTCCAAGACCAATCAGGCAGCCGATCAGTGAGGCAAAGGGCATATATTCATAGATTCGCGACGGCACCAGGGTACCCACATAGATCAGCACATCGGAAAAATGATAGTTGCGCGATATATCCGCAGTCTGGTCAATAATCGCCCCTACAGAATCAAGCCCGACCAAGACCAATAGCGCTACAGCAATGGCAGCAAAAATTGTCGAACCAACATGTCGTGACAGTCGTCGCATTAGACCTGTACTCCGTCAGCTGCCTTACTCGTTGGAAGACGGGATTTCTTTGGCCGACCCGATCTAAGCAGCACAAGAGCCAGACTCAAATAGACAAAATGTACCGGCAACATGGTCACCGAGACCGGCACTGAACCGGACTCAATAGCGCCGCGCATCGCATTTAGGGAAACCAGATAGGTGAAATATAAAACAATCGCCGGCAGCAATTTACCAAAGCGGCCCTGACGGTTATTCGTTCGACTTAAGGGGACTGCAAGTAATGTCACTACGATTACCAGCAATGGAATAGAGAGGCGCCACTGCAGTGTTGCCTGCAATTCGAGATCATCCGAGTCGAGCAAGGCTTGAGTAGTAATAGCATCGGTCTTAAGTGTTCTATCAAGCGGCTTACTGTCCTTCAGTCGAGAACCGTACTCTTCAAAATAGGTAATCTGGTAATCGTTTTGACCGGGAATGCCCTCAATACGGTAACCCTTATCCAACACTAGGTAACGCTCCGGGCCATCTTCTGAATCGCCCTCAGCCTGTTTCTGTCGACCCTTTTCCGCCAACACCAACACCAGACTGCGGTCTGAGTTTTCTTCACTGCCGACAGTCATGGCCAGGAACACTTCATCCAGCTCACGATCTTCGGTCACCCCTTCAGCATAGGTGACACCTTTGCCGCCAGACAGCGAGTAAAACTTTTTCGGCATTAACTTATCCAGTTCGCTGCGCTGCTTTTCCGCCTGCTGAAGGGCCTCAGCCTTGGCCATACCAGAAGGTGCCACAGACAGACTTAGCCAAGCGGTAATCGCGGCAAACAAAAGTGCCAGTACCAGGGTGTAACCCATCAGACGTTTTTCCGAGATACCGCAGGCTTTTAAAACACTCATTTCGTTTTGGATATGCAGGCGACCAAAGGAGAGCAACACGGCCAAGAAGAATGCCAGGGGCAGGGTCAACTCGAGGAAGCCGGGAATCCGGTAGCCGATCATGGCAAAGATAACGCCAGACTCCATATCACCAGACACTGCTTTGGCAAGATATTTTACAAAGCGGCCACTCATCAGAACCAAGAGCAGAATCACGCAGACAGCCGTGGTGGCGGAGAGAATTTCACGGCAAAGATAACGAAAAATAATCACAGTTAAAGGTTTCAGCCCTTGGGTGTTGTGGTGCAAATTATGCTATCGTCTGTTTCTTGTTTAAAAGAACAATTCGCATAAAAAACTTACTAAAAAAACGACGATAACGGAGCAAACATGGATTTTACTGCATCTTCCGCACAGCTGTTAAATATAAAAGCTGATTCTCTCATTCTACCGACCGGGCCACAACTAAAAGACAGCGCTCAGGCACTGGATAAATCTTTAGATGGTGCGATCTCTTCGCTTATTAAGGCTGGCGACTTCAGCGGTAGAAAATCCGAGACGCTGGTTATGCATATACCTGGGGCCAATGGTAAACGTATTATCTTGCTCGGCACCGAGGGCGCTACAACCAATCAACAGCTTATCAAAGTTATCAGAGCCGGAGCCTCTGCGCTTAAAAAGACACCAAGTGCCAAAGCTGTCTGGGTTGGCGAAGGTCTCTCGGAAGATGCTGAATGGGAAGCCGGCATTATCGCCCGCAGCATTCAGACTGCCAGCTACAAATATAGCAGCGGCAAAAAAGCCAAGGCGCAAAAGTTAAAGACTCTGACTTACTGGACCGGCAAAAAAGGCAGTTTAGCAGCCGCCAAAAAAGGTCTGGGCTATGGTTCAGCAGTGGGCAACGGTATGAATACCGCTCGCCAACTGGGTAATCTGCCGGCCAATATCTGTACACCCAGCTATCTAGCCACTCAGGCCAAGGCACTTGCCAAAGGCCAGGCTAAAGTTACCACCAGCGTACTTAACGAAGCTGAGATGAAGAAACTCAAGATGGGCTCCCTGCTTTCGGTTAGTGCGGGTTCAGATGAACCGGGCAAATTAATTGTTATTAAGTACCAGGGTGCCAAAGCTTCAGTTAAGCCAGTGGTACTGGTCGGCAAAGCGGTTACCTTTGATTCCGGTGGTATCAGCCTGAAACCCGGCCGCGGCATGGATGAAATGAAATACGATATGTGCGGTGGCGCGTCGGTAATCGGCGTAATCAATGCACTGATTGAAAACCAACTGCCAATCAATGTGGTCGGTATTATTCCGGCAGTCGAGAATATGCCAAATGGCCAAGCCACCAAGCCCGGTGATGTGGTGACCAGTATGTCTGGCCAAACTATTGAAGTCTTAAATACTGATGCTGAAGGTCGCTTGATTCTCTGTGATGCCCTGACCTATGCCGGACGCTTTAAGCCCGACACAGTAATTGATATTGCCACTCTAACTGGTGCCGTTATTGGCGCGCTGGGCAAGGAAACGGCCGGCCTGCTCTCCAATGATGACCAGCTGGCGGAAGATCTTCTCAGCGGCGGCCTGCGCAGTGGTGACCGTGCATGGCGTCTGCCAATGTACGAAGAGTACGACAGTCTGCTGCAGAGCAACTTTGCCGATATCGCTAATATTGGTGGCCCACAGGCAGGCACTATTACCGCAGCCTGTTTCCTGGGACGCTTCACCAAGAAATATAAATGGGCGCATCTGGATGTTGCCGGCACCGCCTGGGTATCTGGTGCACAGAAAGGCTCCACTGGACGTCCGGTACCCATCCTGATGGATTACCTGCGTAGCAAAGCGGTAAAGAGTAAAGCGGGGTAATTGATGACCGATGTCTCTTTTTACAAGTTGTCAGGCGACCTTCAGGTTGCCCTGGCACTTGTCTGTCAGCTCGCCCAAAAAGCCCTGAAAATGAATCAGCAGGTACTCTGCCTGGTGGCCGATAATAAAACTGCAGAAACGCTCAACAAAATGCTCTGGGACTTTCAGGCCAGTGCCTTTGTGCCCCACGGTATTGGCGCTGAACAGATGCCGGTAGCGATCACTGTCGACAGCGAACCCGCCGATCACCACAGCATATTAATCAACCTGCAGGCCGAGATTCCCACCTGGTTTAGCCGCTTTGAACGGGTGATGGAAATTATTTACCAGCAGCCTGAATACGAGCAGGCCAAGCGCGACAACTTCAAGTTTTACAAGGAACGCGGCTATCCGTTAAGCTTTCACGATCTTAGCGAAAAGTTTAAACCTTAAAGAACAGCCCTAAATGAATAGCAAAACATGAACAACAAAAGCGGCGACGATCGCTATCCCAACTATGAAAACCTTCTCGACGACCTCTACTCCCTGCAGAAAAACCTGCTGCCCGAGGCAGATATAGCGTCGCAGAACAACAGCCCGCTGCCTCCCAGCGTTGCCGATGAAGATGCTTATAATCTCGAGATCCCCATTCTTACCGAAGTGGTCGACAGCGAGATCCATGACGAGCGGCAGCTAAAAGAAAAATTTAACAGCGCCCAGCAGCATCTTTTCGACCAACCCTCTTCACCACAGCCAGTCACCGATGAGCAGATCAATGCGGTGGTGGCAAAGTTAATGGCGCGCATGCGACCCAAGATTGACCAGATATTGCGCGACAAGATCCGCAGTATGGTTGAAGAGCGTTTTAACCGCGAAAACTAATCGCAACCATCAGCGCCAACATCTATAATCCCCTGCTTGATATTTACACCGATAAAACCACCAGAATTAAAGACTGAGCTCAATAATGGAAAAAACATTTGCCCCCCAGGAAATAGAAACCAAATGGTACAAAACCTGGGAAGAACGCGGCTATTTTGCGCCCGACGACAGCCGTAAAGAGCGCGATGACGCCTACAGCATTGTTATTCCACCACCCAATGTCACCGGCAGCCTGCACATAGGCCACGCCCTGCAGCACGGCATTATGGATGCCCTGACCCGCTACAACCGTATGAAAGGCAAAAATGCGCTCTGGCAAGTGGGTACCGACCACGCCGGTATCGCCACGCAGATGGTGGTTGAACGCAAACTGGCCGCCGAGGGCCAGCCCGGTCGCGAAGAGCTTGGCCGAGAAAAATTTATTGAAAAAATCTGGGATTGGAAAGAAGAGTCCGGCGGCACTATCACCAAACAGATGCGCCGACTCGGCAACTCTGTGGACTGGGAAACCGAACGTTTCACCATGGATGATGGCTTCTATAAAGGCGTTCAGGAAGCCTTTGTACGCCTGCATGCCGATGGCCTGATTTACCGCGGCAAACGTCTGGTCAACTGGGATCCAAAGCTGCACACCGCCATCTCCGATCTCGAAGTTGAAAACCGCGAAGTCAAAGGCAAGATGTGGCATCTGCGCTATCCACTGGCTGATGGCGTGACCACCGACGATGGCAAAAACTACATTATCGTCGCCACCACCCGCCCAGAAACTATGCTCGGTGATACCGGCGTAGCAGTTAATCCGGAAGACCCACGCTATCAAAACCTGATCGGCAAGTTTGTTGAATTACCCTTAGTAGGCAGACTGATTCCCATCGTAGCCGACGAATACGCCGACATGGAAAAAGGCACAGGCTGTGTAAAAATCACCCCAGCCCATGACTTTAATGACTATGAAGTAGGCCAGCGTCAAAAGCTGCCGATGATCAATATTCTCACCACCAATGCCGATATTCGCCAGACCGCCGAATGCGTGAATAGCGACGGCAGTGATAACAACGAACTCGACCCTACCCTTCCAGAAAAGTACCGCGGTATGGAACGCTTTGCCGCGCGTCGTGAAATTGTCGCCGACTTTGACGCCCTAGGTCTGCTGGACAGTATTGAAGAAAACGATATGACCGTACCCTATGGCGATCGCGGTGGTGTGGTTATCGAACCGCTGCTGACCAACCAATGGTATGTCGATGCCAAGAAACTGGCTGGCCCAGCCATTGAAGCCGTAGAAGATGGCCGCATAAAATTTGTCCCCCAGCAGTATGAAAATATGTACTTCTCGTGGATGCGCAACATTAACGACTGGTGTATCTCACGCCAGCTGTGGTGGGGCCACCAAATTCCCGCCTGGTACGACGACGCCGGCAAGGCCTATGTTGGCCGCAGTGAAGAGGAAGTTCGAGAGAAATATAACCTCGGTGATATTCCTCTTAAACAGGACGAAGATGTACTGGATACCTGGTTCTCCTCGGCCCTCTGGACCTTTGGCACTCAGGGCTGGCCCGAGCAGACTGATCGCTTAAAAACCTTCCACCCCACCGATGTGCTGGTGACTGGTTTCGATATTATTTTCTTCTGGGTTGCGCGTATGGTGATGATGTCCATGCACCTGATCAAAGATGAAAATGGCGAGTCGGAAGTACCGTTTAAAACCGTCTATGTCACCGGCCTGATCCGCGATGAGCAGGGTCAGAAAATGTCCAAATCCAAGGGCAATGTGCTCGACC
>ENA-OQVM01001417-OQVM01001417.1-marine-metagenome-genome-assembly--contig:-NODE-1417-length-31907-cov-12.271976_pt1 | contig 31907 bp, 45 predicted proteins | sample MGYA00237776_ERZ505498 | MGnify/ENA primary metagenome ERZ505498 (study PRJEB26159, sample SAMN06265151) | marine metagenome | isolation source: Helgoland LTER site | place: Germany:Helgoland, sampling...
GGACCGAGGAGGATTCGAACCCCCGACCCCCTGATTCGTAGTCAGGTACTCTATCCAGCTGAGCTATCGGTCCACTGCACGGTTGGATAGACCTAGGGCAACTTGGATGCAAGGACATATTTCAAGTGCAAGGTTTGCATGCCTATATGAAAAATTAATAAAAAATCTGCCTTAATTTATTGATTCTTAGAAATCTTTATTATCACGAAAAAAATTTACTAAAATAGGCAATGCTGCCAGAATGCAGAGACCCAAAATTGGAAAAATAATTTCTGGTTCCCAAAATACTCCTAAATCAGGAGTTCCACCACTTTTGAGTATTTCACCAATACCGGAGCCTATGGATGTGAAGACCAAAGACGCTGGTAAAATCCCCAGAAATGTTGAAATTACAAAGCGTCGCAATGGAACATCGAGAAAGCTTGGCACAAGATTGGCCAAAAAAAAAGGCACCCCTGGGATAAGACGTATTAGGAAAAGCATTGACCATTGGTTTTTATCTATGCCGTCCTTTATTTTTTTTACCAAACCCTGTGAACTCTCCAATGACGCGGCAAGCCTTGAACCGAAGCCCCAGCGAGCCGCAAGAAAAATAGTTGTGGCGCCAAATGTAGCTCCTAAAATATTAAAAAATACTCCTGGAAAGGTTGAGAAAAGAAAGCCCCCAGTGATTGACAGAATTAATCCACCAGGAATAGAGAACGCCACAAATATCGTATAGGCTGCTATAAAAGTGATTGCCGCCAGAAAATAATTTGAGTCACGATAAGTAACTAAAGTTTCCCGGTGTTCTCTGAGAATTTCGATGCTGATGTAATCTTTCAAAAGATAGTAAACAACTGCAATACTAATAACTATAACAATCAATAGCCAATACTCAGCGAGCTTGCCAAAAGCATTAAATACATTGTTCAGCATTTATTTCTTAACCCTGCTATCTCAGACACTCCAAAAGAAAACCCGTTTGTACATACATACACTCTTGTCGAAAGTATCAACTAGGTTGCGTTATTTTAACAAAAATTCAAAAATTTCCAATAAAATATCACAATGTATGTTTGACTCATACGCAAACAGCGCATATGGCCATCAATTAAGACTTATCGTGTTTGTACTTTAGCAAATACTACCTGGAGAAACCGCGATGAAACGCACATTTCAACCTTCAAACCTAGTTCGCAAGCGCCGCCACGGCTTCCGCGCACGTATGGCCACAAAAGCTGGCCGTAAAATACTAAATGCACGTCGAGCACGTGGCAGGAAATCGTTGAGCGCTTAAGCCCCAAAAGACTATGACAGGTATTATACATAAAAGGTCTGGGGAAAGTTCTTCCTCAGACCTTTTGCTTTTAGAAAAATTGAGGATGCGTAAAGATTTTCTGCGCCTTACAAGGGCCAAACGAGTTCACTCAGCTAGCTTCGTTCTTCAGTCACACGACCGTAGCGACGACGCCCCGCTGCGAGTAGGTTTTACGTGTTCAAAAAAAGTGGGTAACGCCGTGGCAAGAAATCGGGCTAAGCGACGATTGCGAGAACTTGCGCGCTCAGTTTTTCCAGTATCCGGAAAAATTGGGCATGATTATGCTTTAGTCGGTCGAGCCAATGTCACGGCGATAACAAAATTTATAGCCATGCAGGCAGAATTGGAAACTGCATTACAAAAATTACACAAAAAAAGTTGACATTTTTTTCTCACGTACTCGCCCTTCCAATACGGGCCTACCGATTAGTATTCAGCCCATGGGTTGGCTTTAATTGCAGATACCAGCCTACATGCTCAGCCTACGCCCTGGAGGCTTTAGAGAAGCACGGAGCAGTTAGGGGAAGCTTACTCACTATACGTAGATTGGGTCGATGCCATCCTTTCGGCGGTGATGGGTACGACCCAGTCCCCAACAAAAAATGAGATGCTCCTCTATACAATTAAACATTAAAATCTACTATTAGAGCTCAACTAATAAACTTGTGGTAAGGTTTTTATAATAAGGTTTCAGGCTTTATTTTATTCGAATTTACTTGACCTTTTGGCTCTCCGACTATTGAACCCGTTATAACCCAGTCTCGGGTGGAATGAAGCATGGTAGGATCATATGGACGACCAAAATAAAAACCTTCTTTTAGCAACGGGCCTAAGCTTTGCTGTTATGCTTGCCTGGTTCGCAATCGCTCCACCTCAAAGTCCTCCACCAGCAGTGGAGGATGTCTCCGACACGTCTCCTGTTGCAAATACAAACTCAAATACTGATGTGAGTACAACTATCATAACTGGTAGCGCCAAATCTGTAGCGGAAGCCGGTAGAATAAAAATAAATACGCCACGTTTGGAGGGTTCATTATCACTTTTGGCCGGACGTATAGATGATCTTCGGTTGAAAGATTATACTGAGACAATAGAAGAAGGCTCACCAATTGTTACATTGCTCTCACCCGAGGGCTCTGCCAATGCTTACTATGGCTTAAACGGATGGGCTGCCGCATCTGGTGTCGAACCATTAGATGTGCCAGGCCCAAACACGCTTTGGTCATCCTCTGACAAATTTCTTACACCAAATAACCCGGTTACCCTCACATGGGAGAATGGAAAGGGCCTATCCTTCCAACGTGTCATCTCAATTGATGACAACTTTATGTTCAATATTGAACAATCAGTGACTAACCAAGGCAGTTCAACGGCAGCTCTGGCGCCATATGGGCAAGTGGCCCGGCATGGAGAACCACCAAACCTCAAGGGTTTCTTTATTTTGCACGAAGGCATGGTTCGCATGTCAGATGGTGAATTAAACGAAACCGATTATGGGAAAATGCCAAAATTTGAAATCAATCCTAGAGAGAGGGCGCCGGCTGAAGTGATCCAAGTGGCAGACGGAGGCTGGATTGGCTTCACAGACCACTATTGGATGACAACAATAGTACCGCAAGGCGCATTCAAATCTGTCGCAAAATACGACATCAACAATGATGTTTTCCTCACAGAAGCCGTACAACCAACACAAACTGTCGCCCCTGGCGCTACCACTACCGTCACCTCACAGTTTTTTGCAGGTGCCAAAGAGTGGGAAGTCATTCGGACTTATCAAGACCAAGGTGGCGTTGAAGGTTTTGTAGATAGCATAGACTGGGGTTGGTTCTATTTCTTGACTAAACCAATATTTTGGCTGCTGCACACCTTGAATGGCTATATTGGCAACATGGGCTGGTCGATCATATGCTTAACACTGGTAATTAAAGCTCTACTGCTACCACTTGCCTATAAATCGTACGTGTCCATGGCCAGAATGAAAGAACTCCAGCCCGAAATGGAAAAGCTCAAGGAGAGCGCAGGCGACGATAAACAGAAGATGCAGAAGGGTATGATGGATCTATACAAGAAAAACAAGGTGAACCCTGCTGCGGGTTGCTTGCCGATCTTGCCACAAATTCCAATCTTTTTCTCTCTATATAAAGTAATTTTTGTTACACTGGAACTGCGTCATGCGTCATGGTTTGGGCCATTTAATGATCTGTCAGCACCAGACCCAACATCAATTATGAACCTGTTTGGATTGCTCCCCTGGAGTGCACCTGAAACTGGTTCCATTATTGCATTGGTTTTAATTGGTATTCTACCTTTGCTACTCGGCATTTCGATGTGGATGCAGCAAAAATTAAACCCAGCTCCAACGGACCCCACTCAGGCAATGATTTTTACCTGGATGCCTTGGGTATTTATGTTCATGTTAGGAGGCTTTGCTTCTGGCCTGGTCGTATACTGGATTGCTAACAATACAATAACGTTCATTCAGCAATATTCAATAATGCGGAGCCAAGGGGTAAAGCCCGAAGTCTTTTCAAACATCAAAGATACTTTTAGAAAGTTTAAAAAGGGCGGCTGAGGTGATCCAGGTTCGCGAAATCTTTCGACACCCACTAAAGTCACATGGCCGTGAGGCATTGAAGACTGTCACACTAACAGAAAACACAACTATGCCATGGGACAGATGCTGGGCCGTGGCGCATGAAGCCTCAAAAGCAGATGGAAGCGAATGGGTGCCTTGCATAAATTTTTCACGGGGCTCCAAGGCACCTAAACTAATGGCTATCTCTGCTAAATTTCATGAGGACAGCGAAGCCTTAACACTCTCCCATCCAGAGCGTAAAGATTTTACTTTTCAACCTGATGATGATCGACAGCTTTCTGGTTTTCTGGCTTGGGTTAGACCACTAATGCCCACAGAACGTGCACAATCGTCACGCATCGTACGTGTCCCTGAAAGAGGTTTAACTGACACTGATTATCCATCCATCAGCATAAATAACTACGCATCTCTACGCGATCTTTCTAAGCTTATGAAGACGGAAATTTCGCCACTGAGATGGCGCGGTAACATCTGGGTAGATGGCCTTTCCCCTTGGGAGGAGTTGAGCTGGAGTGGAAAGAAATTCAAAATTGGTAGTGTAGTTTTTGAGGGTGTTGAACCAATTGGACGTTGCCAAGCTACAACAGCAAACCCAAGTACTGGGGAACGGGATGCTGATACACTTAAAGCCTTAAACGAAGGCTGGAGCCACCAAAACTTTGGCCTTTACGCTCAGGTTATTAGGTCTGGTAAAATTTCAATTGAAGATAAGGTTGAGCTCCTATGAGCCTATCCTTTCCTATTGCAGAGCTTAGAGATGACCCTGAAACAGAACTTGGCCGCAAGTTGTTTTCTGGACCTGTTGAATTTTTAAAGGGTGTTGTGGCCATGGATGGCCTTCCAGAGGCCGACAGGGTGGAAGTTTGCTTTGCGGGTCGATCAAATGTGGGGAAGTCTAGCCTGATTAATGCAATTACAAACCGTAAAGGTCTTGCACGTGCGTCCAATACTCCCGGAAGAACTCAAGAAATAAACTTTTTTGAACTCGGGACGAAGCGTTATTTAGTTGATCTTCCAGGGTATGGGTTTGCCAATGCCCCGATAGCTGTAGTTGAAAAATGGCAGCGACTATTGAAAAGTTATCTCTCAGGCCGGCCCAATCTACGACGAGCTTTTGTATTGATCGACAGTCGCCACGGAATCAAGCCGGTGGACGAAGAGATCATGCAGTTGATGAATAGATCCGCTTTAACATTTCAAGTTGTCCTGACAAAAATTGATAAAATAAAACAACCAGAACAGGATAAGGTATTACTCCAAGTACGTACCAAACTTGCAAAACATCCAGCAGCTTTTCCGGAGTTAATAATCACAAGCTCCGAGAAGGGTGAGGGTATTGCAACACTAAGGGCAGTAATTGCTCATTTTGAGTGACAAAAACCACTCTTGGTAGTAGGTCTCTGGACCATTACCCTCACGATAACTAATAGCGAAGAGAGAAAACGCCATGCAAAGTGATTGGCTAGCAACCGCAGGCACATTATCCAGCGCCCTTCCATATCTGCAACGTTACGACGGTGCGACTGTGGTAATAAAATTGGGTGGCCATGCCATGGGTAGTAATGAGGCCATGGAAACTTTTGCTCGGGACATAGTTTTGATGCAACAGGTTGGTGTAAACCCTGTAATAGTCCACGGTGGTGGGCCAATGATTAACGAGATGTTGGATCGCCTTAACATAAAATCAGACTTTGTGGAGGGCAAGCGCGTAACTAACGAGGCTACCATGGAAGTCGTCGAAATGGTGCTTTCAGGAGAAGTAAATAAAAGTATTGTACAAGCTATAAATGCGCAGGGCGGTCAGGCGGTAGGCCTTTCAGGCAAGGATGCCAACTTGATATTATGTGAGCAGGACGATCCAAAGTTGGGTCTGGTTGGAACTCCCCAGCACATCAATCCAAACATTTTAAACCACCTGTTTAAGGCTGATATGATCCCAGTTATTGCGCCTATAGGATCAGGCGAAAATGGCGAAACATTTAATATTAATGGCGACACTGTAGCTGGATATATCGCAGCAGCTTTGAATGCAGACAGACTTTTGCTTCTAACAGATATATCTGGAGTAACTGACGGTGATGGTGAAGTACTTACTGAGTTAACACCAAAAGATATTGGAAACTTAATAACCTCCGGAGTAATTGCGGGAGGAATGATCCCCAAAACAGAAACTGCACTCAAGGCTATTGAGGGCGGTGTAAGGGCAGTCGTTATCCTAGATGGTAGAGCGCCCAATGCATGCCTGCTTGAGCTCTATACGGACCATGGAGCGGGCACACTCATTCGACCATCTAACAACGTGACCTAAAGAAATAACATTAGGGAAAGGTTTTTATCCAACTTGTTTGTTTTATTTATTGCCTCTAACGTTCTGTAAGAGATGACGTACAAAGACCTCCTTGCCTTAGTGCAATCGAAGCATCTGACCATATTTGGAACAACGCCAAATCAAACTGGAACGATCGTTTTGCTTGGACCATACGACCCAAGCTATTGGCCCGTGTTATGTGGCAGCCCTGAATGGCTTGATGGCCAACCAGATCCGATAGATCGATGGTCACTCCGTATCATTGAGCAACTCGCACAAAATACGGGCTCGCATGCATGCTTTCCATTTGGACCAACTGCCTCGCCGTTCCTATCTTGGGCTTTGACCAGTGACCGTGCCTGGCAAAGTCCTGTGGGAATGGTAGTACAAGCCGACGCTGGACTATTAGTCTCATATCGGGGAGCTTTAGTATTTGATCAGCCAATCACATCACCAGATACTGCGACTGCTCCGTGTCCCGACTGTGCTAAACCCTGCCTTAGTGCCTGCCCTGTAAATGCTTTGAAAGGTACAAATTACGACGTTGAGGCTTGCTTTGAGTATGTAAAGAAAGATCCCAATCAACGCTGTCGAAATAACGGCTGCCTTGCGCGTCTCTCCTGCCCCATAAGTGCGGCGCATCCAAGGCATCCCGGGCAGTCAGCTTATCATATGAAGCAGTTTTTAAAGTGAAGATTTTATTAATGCGGCACACAGAGGCTAATTCAGATTTTGGGTTGGAAGATCACGCCCGAAATTTAAGTAAAAAAGGTAAGCAAGATGCCCTTAATTTAGGGCGTTGGTTGGCTGCCAAAGACTACTGTCCAACGCATGCTTTGGTATCAGATTCAAATCGTACAAAACAAAGCTTTACAGGCCTAAAACTATCGTGCCCAGTAGATTTTTTGCCATTCCTATATCTAGCAAAATCACAAGAGCTAGTCACTGCAGTTCGTAATATAGAAACAAAGTGCCTGCTGATCCTGGCCCATAATCCAGGGATAGCGGAGCTTGCGAATATGATCAGCAATACAGAACCAAAACCCTCACGGTTCTTAGAATACCCCCCAGGATCTACCGCCATTATTTCTTTTAATAAAATTACCAAAGAATTTTCAGCTATAGATTTTGTTACACCTGAAGAATTATTCTAACAAAATACTTTTCACACCGTTTTTTATGTCTTAGGAACCTTTAGTGGCCCAAGATTTGGCTTAAGAATAATTTAGTACGATCAGATTTTGGATTGTTGAAAAATTCTTTTGGCTCGTTCTGCTCTACTATTTGACCTTCATCCATAAAGATCACTCTGTTTGCAACTTGCCGCGCAAAACCCATCTCATGGGTAACAACCATCATTGTCATACCATCTTCTGCGAGCTCAATCATCGTATCCAGGACCTCTTTAATCATCTCCGGATCGAGGGCCGAAGTAGGCTCATCAAACAGCATAATCCGCGGCCTCATGCACAACGAACGGGCAATCGCAACGCGCTGCTGTTGGCCCCCAGATAGCTGTCCAGGATATTTATTTGCTTGCTCAGGTATCTTCACTTTTGTCAGAAAATGCATTGCAGTTTCTTCAGCCTCAGCCTGCGGAATTTTTCTCACCCATATCTGCGCCAGAGTGCAATTTTCTAAAATTGTTAGATGAGGAAAAAGATTGAAATGCTGGAAAAGCATGCCAACCTCTGACCTGATCTTGTCAATATTTTTGATATCAGAAGTAAGTTCGGTTCCATCAACAATAATTTGGCCACTCTGATGTTCTTCAAGTGCATTTACGCACCTAATAAGTGTAGACTTACCCGAGCCGGAAGGTCCACAGACCACGATCCTTTCGCCCCTATTAACCGTAAGATCAATATCACGCAAAACATGAAATGACCCAAACCACTTATTCATGCCTTGAATTCCGATGGCCACTTCATCGGATACCGTAAGTTTTACCCGTTCATTCATTGGACCAGCCTCTTCCTAACGATTACTAGTTTCAAGTTGGCGCTCCAACCACTGAGAATATTTAGATACGCTGAAGCATATCACGAAAAAAATTGCCGCCGCACAGCCAAACAATTCCCAATAAACACCGTTCCATTCGCTCGTCGATAAAATTGGGCCGCGGATCATACCAACCAAATCAAACATAGAAATAATCGATACCAAGGTCGTATCTTTCAGCATCCCAACAGACACATTAACAATTCCAGGGATAGAAATTTTCAATGCTTGGGGAAGTATAATCAGGCGCATTGATTGAGCATAATCCAAACCCAGGCTATTAGCGGCCTCATATTGGCCCGATGGCAACGCGGCGAGACCTCCGCGCACAACCTCCGCGATGTATGCTGAGTTGAAAAATGTCATCATTATGATCACGCGTAGGATGAGATCAATGCTTGTATCGGGTGGAAAGAAAAAAGCTAGAATGACGTTGGCAACAAATAATAATGTAATCAACGGCACACCACGAATAAATTCAATGAAAACAACACAAATCCATTTTATAATCGGCATACTAGACTGACGACCCAGAGCCAGGAAAATGCCAAGCGGTATAGAAACAGAGCAAGCAATTGTGCCTAGTAAAAGATTTAGCATGAGGCCGCCCATATCACGAGACGGAACCGCCTGCAGTGACAGAAAAGTTTCATTGGCGTCAGACAGGTATCCACCAAACAACCAGAAGATACTGGCCACAATCACGCCGACGATCATCCCAAGCGCAAATGCGTTAGTTGAAAAACGACGAAAGCAGTACACACCAGCGGCAAAACCCAAGAACGCAACAACCGGCACAAGAATAGTTCCACCCCAAATTAACCAATAAGCCAGAAACGGGTAAATTATGCTAAAGGCTAGTAGCTGTCGGGGCAATTTGCGAAACAACACTGGCGCCAAAGCAACTAATAATAAAAGGGTTGTAATATTTGGACGCCAATATTCAGTAGGAGGATACTTAAACCCATAAATAAGTTGGGGAAATCGTTCTTTAAGAACGGCAAAGCAGGCCCCTCTTACACCGTCTAAAATATCGTAACACTCACGAACTGAACTTGCATTCCAAACGCCATTTATGAACCAGGGCGCAGATCCTGCTATGATTGAATAGATTACCCAAAGTGATAGTACTGTCATAATGGCATTAAATGGTGACGAAAACAGATTTTCCCTGACCCACTTTACTAAACCTCTTTCAGATACCGGCGGCACCTGTTCTTTAATTAATTCATGGCGCACGAACGAAGCATTGTTTTCAGCCATCTTCAACGCTCCTTCAGCATTATGCTACGGTTGTAGATATTCATTACCGCCGAGATAGAGAGACTAATCACCAAATAGAAAAGCATAAGTAATAATACCGCCTCAATCGCTCGTCCTGTCTGATTTAAGGTGATGCCTCCCAGTGTTCCGGTTATGTCCATATATCCCACCGCAAGCGCCAGAGAGCTGTTTTTTGTAATGTTGAGATAAAATGAAATCATTGGTGGAATGATAACTCGCAAAGCCTGGGGCAAAATTACCAAGTTCATTATAAAATTATTTCGCAGACCCAATGCGGCTGCCGCCTCAGTTTGGCCCTTATCCACAGACTGAATACCAGCTCTGACAACCTCAGCTATAAACGCGCCCGTATAGATGGACAGCGCAAACCAAAGCGAAATTAAAGACCCTCGAGCGTAAATACCGCCTTTAAAATTGAATCCCTTTAATTCAGGATATTCAAGCCCAATTGGGCTTCCTAAAGCATAATAAATTAAAATTGTTGGAATAAAAAATAATGCAATGCTCCACCATCCTGTCTTGATCACTCTTCCCTCTGAGTAGAGCTTGCGCCTCGCATGCCGGCGCAGAGCAATTATAGAAAGTATCGACAGTACGAAGGTCCCAACAACGACTAAGGATCCCTCAAAAAATATTGGGCCAGGCGCGTATATCCCACGACCCGTAAAGGCAAACATGTCCCACAGCATAGTAGCGTCTGGGTTTTCACCCTTAAAAGCCCTAGGCTGCGGTAGCACACCCATGAAAATAGAACTGATAATTAATATCCAAATTAGTATTGGCACGTTACGAAAGATTTCAACATAGATTGCCATCAATTTGGCAACAATCCAGTTATTTGAAAGCCTCAAAATACCCGCTGTCACTCCCAAAACTGTTGCCGTTATGCACCCCAAGACGGCAACCAGCAAAGTGTTTAATATTCCGACCATGGCGGCACGAAGGTGGCTTGACTGGCTGTTATATTCAATAAGACGTTGGTTAATGTCGTAGCCAGCAGGGTCCTCTAAAAAACCATATGAAATATTCAATCCAGCTTTAGCTAAGTTTTCTACTAAATTCTTGCCCAGATAAGAGATTATGCAAATCAGCACTAACAACGCAAAAAATTGAAATGTGTAGGACCTGTATCGTCTGTCATTCAGCAGCATCGACAGCCGAAACTTTTCTCGCTCTGTTGAGGTGAATGTAGACATAAAATATAGAAACCTATTAACGCCAAAACTAGTATTGGCTAATTATTGAAAACTTTTTTGTTAATATAATAGCAAGAGGGCGCAAAATATGCGCCCTCCAGCATTAGATAGAAATCTTAACGGAAGGGTGGAGAGTAAATCAAGCCACCATTTGTCCACATGGCATTAACACCACGAGGCAAGCCGATAATAGTGTCAGCACCAATATTGGCTTCGAAGATTTCGCCATAATTTCCTTCTGACATGATAGCCCTTTTAGCCCAATCGGCGTCCAAGCCCAGCATTTCGCCCATAGTACCTTCTGAACCCAAAAGACGATTTATCTCTGCGTTTTCAGTACCTGCTGACAATTTTTCTGCATTCGCAGCTGTCACGCCAAACTCTTCAGCAGTGATCAAGGCATTCAAAGTCCAACGTACAACGTCACCCCATTCGTTATCACCATGACGGACTAACGGGCCCAATGGCTCTTTGGAAATGATTTCTGGAAGAACAACGTGATCTGTTGGAACCTCTTGAGTTGCACGACGTGCTGCAAGTGCAGAGCGGTCAGTAGTAAACATGTCACATGTACCCGCCATATAGTTCGCCACTGCCTCAGAACCAGATTCCACAGGTAATGGCTCATAGCTCATGCCAATGCTACGGAAGTGATCAGAAAGGTTAAGCTCACTTGTTGTTCCAGTTTGAATACATACTGTAACACCATCAATTTCTGGACTGCTTGCTGAAGTTATTCCAGTAGATGCTTTTACCATGAAGCCTTGGCCGTCGTAGTAATTAACTCCAACAAAATCAAACTTCAGGTCAACGTCACGGCTAAGTGTCCATGTGGTGTTGCGCGCCAACATATCGATTTCGCCAGAAGCCAATGATGTAAAACGAGTTTTACCAGTGGTTGGAACAAATTCTATTGCATTATTATCGCCAAGAACTGCAGCTGCAACAGCGCGACATACAGCAATATCAAAACCCTGCCATTTGCCATTTGCATCTGGCTCAGCGAAGCCTGGAACACCAGTACTCACACCACAATTTAGCGTGCCACGCGCTTTAACATCTTCAAGGGTGCCGGCAGATGCAAGGCCAGCCACTAAGCCAGCTGCAGTCAGTGCACCGAAAAATACGGTTTTTTTCATTTTTTACCTCATGATATTGTCCGCACCAAATGGGGCGGTCTGATCCAATCAAATCGATCGGCTTGAATGTAAAGGTTTACCTTTACGATGCCAACAAGAATGGCCAGTTTATCTACGCAAGGTCAAGAGAAGTGTCCCGGAATCGACTAATTTATTAAAAAAAGAGGTCTTTTTTAGACATTTAATGCAGTATACATCGGTGAGTTACTTTTCAGACGCCAATTTATAGAATCGGTCTGCATGAAAAAAAGCTTTCTTCTTCAACGCCGCAGTTGCCTCAGCATCTTCATCTCTGCCCCATTTTTCAATTTGCCACAACTCATCTACGCGCGACCATTCCCACAAATCTTCGATTGGGTGCACCGCCCGCTGCGCGGCTAGCCCCATAACAAGTGAGCCAGACATACTTACTAAATCATGAAGTGCCGTTAACTGGAATTCGGTTTGTCCATTAACCTGAGCGGTCAATTTGGTTATTGAATTTTTCGACTGGTTCTCATGCATCACACCCTCAATAGTAATCAGAGGTGCATCAAGTTCCTTTGCGGCCCAGGCTAAAATCGGATCCCAAGCATCTGATTGCCTAGCCTTAAGCTCTTTAGGATCGGGCGCTCGGTAGCATAACAAGTCATCCTCACCATACGCAGCTATCATCGCTACAACCTCCGCTTTTTGATGCGCCACCTTATCAATAGCAGCGTTAGCAGAGCGAGTATTTGGCATATTTTCAGGATCAATTTTTTCGCCTTGGCACTGCCACTCATCAGCAATTGCCTGAGCCATTGCCAAATTAGGTACTTTCAAAGTTGCTTTGGCTGGAGTTTTCACCAGACGATCATCCAGCAGCACGATATACTTTCCGCTATTCTGCTCGATAGTCACATCTTTCCAAAATCTTTTAGCGACCCATGTGCTCATACTTCATCCAACACTTGGGATATTTCAGTTATTATCTCATCAAAATTATTAACTATGCGATCAGCATGCTGGCCCAGGGTAGCCGTGGTGTGATAGCCCCAGCTGACTCCAATTGTTTTTAAACCTGCTGCTCGGCCCATTTCCATGTCAAAGGATGTGTCACCAATCATTACACCACGCCCGGCACCAACATCGGACATGGCTTTCAGCGCCATTGACGGGTGTGGTTTGGAAGGGTGGTTATCTGATACTTGTTCAGTTAAAAATCTACCAGATAGAGCTGGGTTTTGTAAAACATAATCCAATCCACGTCTAGACTTTCCTGTTGCAATGCCGAGTACGTAACCGTCGATATCCCGTAGCTTGTTTAAACAGCTCACCGCACCAGGGTAGATCGGCGAAGCGACCATATTACTCCTAATGGATGAAAAACTGTTTTTATAAGAAGCAATTAAAGATTTGCGTTTCTTAGTATCCAGATCTGGACACAATTGGCTGAAAGCTTCAGACAAAGACAACCCAACAGTCGCTAAAATTTTGTTTTGGCTTGGAGCAGAAATATTATTTTTTGAGAATGCGGTCCTCATGCCTCTCAAAATTTGATCCTGACTGTCAATTAAGGTTCCATCAACATCGAACAATATCAATGTTAACTCCTCAGTCATTGGTCTAACTCAAAAGGATCAAGTTCTACATCCCTTGGATCCCATTGCATTTGATCCCATGTTCGCTGCATATGTTCTGGTAGGGGAGCAGTGAACTCTAAAATAGCTTTTGTGGTTGGATGCTCCAGCCTTAGGTGCCTGGCATGCAGGTGCATCTTTTTGCTAATGTCACCCCCAAGTTGTGCACCCCACCCATGACCAAGGTTCTCCTGTCCTGATCCACCATACTTTCCGTCTCCAACAATAGGATGTCCCATTTCCGCCATGTGAGCGCGCAATTGATGAGTGCGGCCGGTAATTGGAACTAGGGCGATCCACGCTGCGCGACTGCCCAAAGGGGCAAGAACAGCATAATCCGTTGTGGCACGTTTTGCTCCAGGCGTCTCGATCACTTTATCCGGATGCACACAATGCATTTTCTCACCTTCACCAGCCGGACCATGGCCACCAGCTTTTACCAAACCATATTTAATAGTCCCCATTTTAGGATGTGGGACGCCAGCCACTGCGGCCCAATAAATTTTTCGGGTGGCCCGGTGTCGAAAAGCCTCAGTAAGTGCGGCAGCCATTTGACGCGTACGACCTAAAATTAAAACACCAGAAGTATCCTTGTCTAGGCGATGTACAAGTCGGGGATTTTCGTCATAACCAAATCGCAAAACAGGAGTAAGTCCATCTACGTGACGAAATTGCTTACTGCCCCCTTGTACGGGCAGCCCTGCCGGCTTGTTTAAAACAATTATGTCGTCATCACGATAAATAACACTTTCTTTTATCATTTTTTCGTCTGCATCACTAATTTTTTTATCAACGATTGGAGGCGCAGGAGTATCAGGCAGAGGTGGGATCCGTACTATCTGGCCAACTTCAACCCGCGAATTTGTTTTTACACGGCCACCATCAACACGAATGTCGCCCTTACGACACATCTTCTCTATTTGACCCTGCTGTACTTGTGGAAATTGACGCCGAAACCAACGATCTAAGCGCTGATCCCCATCACCGTTACTAACCTCCAAGAGTTGTACACGGCTCATGGCCACATCACCCGCGCTAGCATAGAACCAAAGATCAAACCGGCAATCGAAAATATGACTGACATCCCAATATATGCAATACCTTGGCTTACAGCACCTCGTTCAAACAAATTAACTGCTTCAAGCGAGAAAGCAGAAAAAGTAGTAAAGCCCCCCAGTAAACCAGTCACTAAAAAAGGGTTCATCATCTCATCACCACGCTGTAAAAAAGCTACCACAAAGAAGCCCATTAAGAAGGAGCCAAGAACGTTTACAATGAGTACTGATATGGGGAATCCTGGGCTATACAACCGCAGCAGCCCTACCCCAATCAAAAACCTTAATGCGGCACCAATCGCCCCACCAATCGCTACCTGTATTGTTGTAATAAGCATAGCCTTGCAATGTGGCGCTAAGATACAATTGTCAACTGCCACGCTTCGTACGGAGTTTCTTAAAGTAGGAGAGCCGTTTACTTAATTCACGCTCAAAACCACGCTCAACTGGCAAATAGTATTCCGGCCTCTCCATTCCATCAGGAAAATAGTTTTGGCCTGAAAAACCATCTTCAGCATCGTGATCATAAGCATATCCATCGCCATTACCTTGATCGCGCATTAATTTGGTGGGCGCGTTTAAGATGTGTTTAGGGGGTGGACTGGATGCTGTGCTTTTTGCGTCCTGCATCGCAGCTTTATATGAATTATAAGCAGCGTTTGATTTCGGCGCTAAAGCCAAATAGGTAAGGGCTTGCGCTAAAGCTAACTCTCCTTCTGGGCTCCCCAGCCGCTCATATGTTTGCCACGACTGGATGCAAATATCTTGCGCCTTTGGATCAGCAAGTCCAATATCTTCAATTGCCATTCGCGTCATTCGGCGCGCCAAGTATCGCGGGTCCTCGCCACATACTAGCATCCGAGCAAACCAATAAAGCGCTGCATCTGGATCAGACCCCCGTACAGATTTATGTAACGCGGAAATAAGATTGTAATGGCTATCCCCTGATTTATCATAAATTGCGGCTCGTTTCACTAGCCGCTTCATAAGCGCAGCTTGGCTGAGCGGCACCTTAAGTCGCCAGTAGATAACCTGCTCAATCAAATTTAAGAGACTGCGGCCATCACCATCAGCCATTTCAAGTAAACTAATGCGGGCCGCAACCTCAAGCGGTAAGGAAACCTTAGCCTGCGCTTCAGCCCTTTGAGCTAATGCCTCTAAATCAGTAATTGAAAGGCGCTCCAAAACCAAAACCTGAGAACGTGATAGCACCGCCGCATTAAGCTCAAATGAAGGATTTTCAGTAGTTGCACCTACTAAAACAATAGTACCATTTTCCATAAAGGGCAAAAAACTATCCTGTTGAGCTTTATTAAATCGGTGAATTTCATCCACAAAAAGCAAAGTTCCTTGTCCATTCTCTCGGCGTATTTTTGCGGACTCAAACACTTGTCGTAACTCTGTTACCCCACTAAAGATCGCGCTTATTTGAATAAAGTGTAAATTGACTTCCACAGCGAGTAACCGAGCGATTGTGGTTTTTCCAACCCCAGGCGGCCCCCAAAAAATAATCGATCCCAAAGTTTTTGCGGCTAGCATAGTTGATAAAGGCCTGTCCACGCCTAAAATTTGACGTTGCCCAATTACTTCTGCAAGGTTTTTTGGCCGAAGCTTATCCGCCAACGGCCGTAAAACATCGTTCTGAACGGGAGAGTCTTCCAATTTATCAAAAAGATCTGTCATGACAACCATCCTACATTTATTGGCTGGTAAATTGATACTGCCAATTCAATATATGACATTTAACAATCCTAGACCTGAGTTTAAATTAATTGAACAACCCAACAACTAAGCTTTACTAATGTAATCAAAGTAAAAAGCCCCAGTTAATACCGAGGCTTATCAAACTTTTTCAAATTTAATTTGTGTTATTACTCAGCCGACTCTAACCGAATTTTATCTGCAGAACCTTTTGCATCAACATCACGATCAATAAATTCAATAATTGCCATAGGCGCCATGTCACCATACCTAAAACCTGCTTTTAGTACACGAACGTAACCACCTTGGCGCTCCGCATAGCGCGGACCAAGAATATCAAATAGCTTCGTTACATACATGTGCTGCTTTAAGCGACTCATCGCTTGGCGACGGGCATGGTCGTCACCACGCTTGCCTAAAGTAATTAGTTTTTCGATTATAGCCTTGAGCTCTTTGGCCTTTGGCAGCGTTGTCTTAATCTGTTCATGTTCAATCAAAGAACCAGCCATATTTGCAAACATGGCCTTTCGATGTTCATGAGTTCGGTTCAGGCGGCGGTAACCACGTGCATGGCGCATATTATTTCTCCGTTTACATTTTTCTTTGTCTGGGAGCCCATGCGAGTGAACCCCTCCCTATTGGGGCATTATTGCCCAGCCGTATAGGTGGTTTTTTTATTCCACCCTATAATTAAAAGTTATCTTCTAATCGTTTTGCCAAGTCTTCAATATTATCAGGTGGCCAATCCTCTACATCCATACCCAAATGAAGACCCATTCCCGACAGCACCTCTTTAATTTCATTTAAAGATTTACGACCAAAGTTTGGTGTACGTAGCATCTCCGCTTCCGTCTTTTGAATGAGGTCCCCAATATACACGATATTATCATTCTTTAGACAGTTCGCTGAACGCACCGAAAGCTCTAATTCATCTACCTTCTTCAATAGCAACGGATTGAATTCTAGCCCGTCATCTTCAGAGTCAGTATTTGCACTCTCAGGCTCTTCAAAGTTAACAAATATTGAAAGTTGGTCCTGTAGAATCCGTGCTGCGTAAGCCAATGCATCATCCGGTGTCAAAGAGCCGTCTGTTTCTATCTTCAGAGTCAGCTTATCATAATCTAGAACCTGCCCTTCTCGGGTCGGCTGTACGTCATAGCTGACTTTTTTAACCGGCGAAAATATAGCATCTATCGGTATTAATCCGATAGGTGCATCTTCAGGTCTATTTTTTTCAGCAGCAACATAGCCCTTGCCGGTGCTGACGGTCAATTCCATGAACAAATCAGCGCCTTCATCAAGATGGCATAAAACATGTTCCTTGTTCAGCACTTCTATATCAGCAGATTCGACAATGTTTCCAGCTGTAACGATACCCGGTCCTTTTGCCTGTACGGTCAATCGTTTAGTACCTTCGACTTCCATACGTATCGAAACACCTTTCAGGTTTAAGATTATATCTGTGACATCTTCTCTAACGCCAGCTACGCTTGAAAATTCGTGTAAAACATTGTCTATTTGAACGCTAGTAATAGCTGCACCTTGAAGAGACGACATAAGTATACGCCGCAACGCATTACCCAGAGTCAACCCAAAGCCACGCTCAAGTGGTTCTGCAGTTAACGTGGCTTGGCGGCTTGGATCGTTTCCTTGTTTAACGTCGAGTTGCTGTGGCTTTATCAGCTCTGCCCAATTCTTATGGATCATGCGGTCCTCCATTCTTGTCTTTGTTCCATGTCCTAAAACAAAAACGCTCGAGGGAAAAAATTAACAAGGGGCAGACGGCAAACCGCGAGCCCTTAGATTATCAAATTATACGCGGCGACGCTTTGGCGGACGACATCCGTTATGCGCCATCGGAGTAACGTCACGGATTGATGTGATGTTAAAACCTATTGTAGCTAATGCTCGTAGTGCGCTCTCTCGGCCCGACCCGGGGCCTTGAACCTCCACCTCCAAAGTTTTTACACCGTGATCTTGAGCCTTTTTACCTACGTCTTCCGCAGCCATTTGAGCCGCATAAGGTGTAGATTTGCGCGAGCCTTTAAAGCCCATGGTCCCGGAGGATGACCACGCAATTGCATTCCCCTGAACATCAGATATCAGGATCTTCGTATTGTTAAATGAACTATTTACATGCGCCACTCCTGCGGCAATGTTTTTACGTTCTTTGCGCTTTGGCGCTTTTTTCTCACGTGCCATTTATTTGCCCCTACTTCTTCTTGCCAGCGATTGCTCTCGCTGGACCCTTGCGAGTGCGCGCGTTGGTATGAGTTCGCTGACCACGTACTGGCAGATTACGACGATGGCGGAGCCCGCGGTAGCAACCTAGGTCCATTAATCTCTTGATATTCATTGTCACTTCGCGTCGCAGGTCGCCCTCAACGCTATAAGTTGCATCAATATGTTCGCGGATTGCAATTGTTTCTGCATCGCTTAGTTCATTCACACGACGGGTTTCGTCTATTTTTACAGCTGCGCAAATCAATTTGGCTGATGTAATACCAATTCCGGTAATGTAAGTTAAAGCTATAGGGACCCTTTTCTGGGTCGGTATGTTTACGCCGGCTATACGTGCCACGACATATTCCTTTTCAACTGCGGTTCCGTAACACCGGAACCTTTTTTCACAGAAACGGACCGTAAGCTTTAGCTTAAAATCCTACTATTATGACACTTTGAACTGGGCTTCAGCTCACTCGATTCTTTCATAACAGATAGCGTGAATTATGAGGGTTTCCTTGGAACGTCAAGGGTCTAACTCAATACACTTAAAATCGACCCTTTGACCTGTTTGATCTCAGCAAGACCATCTACTGAACTAAGCAGGCCCTTAGCATAATAATAACCAATCAGAGGCGAAGTTTCTTTATAGTAAGCCATTAATCTAGTCCGAAAACTTGTTTCGTTATCATCGGCGCGACGCTGGAAATCCCTATTACCGCATTTGGAACAATTGCCATTGGCCGGAATGGGCTTTGCAATGTCATTATAACCTTCGCCACAGGATCCACAGGTAGATCGGGATATAATACGAGTAACTAATGCCGTATCATTGACCTGCATTTCAATTACATGATCTAGATGTTTTCCCTTGGAGTGTAACAAAACTTCTAATGCGTCAGCTTGTGCTAAAGTACGGGGAAATCCATCAAAAATAAATCCGCCATCAGCATTTTTATCTAATTGCTCTGCGATTAAACCAATAACGATTTCATCAGTAACTAATTCACCCGCATCCATGACGGCAGCAACCTTATTTCCCATCTCTGTACCAGAAGTTTTTGCCGCTCGAAGCATATCTCCAGTTGATAACTGTAGCATGCTACGCTCTTCGACTAAGATTTTAGCTTGCGTACCTTTGCCACCACCCGGTGGGCCAAGCAGAACTATATTCATCGGCGAGTTACTCCACCTTTTTTTCCACGCCGTTTCCCACGAAGCTGTGATTTCTCAAGCAAGCCTTCATACTGATGTGCCAGCAAGTGTGATTGAACTTGCTGAATTGTATCCATGCCAACGGACACAATAATCAAAATAGATGTGCCACCAAAGTAAGCTGTAATTGCAAATTGGCTGCGTAAAATTTCAGGTACTAGGCATACCAAAGCTAAATATCCAGAGCCCAACACAAGAAGCCTGATAACAACATAGTCGAGATACTCAGCTGTTTTAGCGCCCGGACGAATTCCTGGGACAAACCCATTCTGGTTTTTTAAATTGTCCGCCACCTCATCTGTTTTAAACGAAACTTCCCGCGTATAAAAGTATGTAAAGAAAACAATCATCGCAGTAAAAAATGCCAAGTAAGCAGGTTGGCCAGGACCAAAATACGCTAATACTGTGGACATCACAGGACCTGACTGGCCACCTGAAAAAGTTGCAAGTGTTGTTGGAAGTAATAAAAGGGCTGAAGCAAAAATAGCTGGAATTACACCAGCGGGATTTACTTTAATTGGTAGATGACTCGAGCCACCGTCATAAGTCTTCATGCCAACTTGACGTCGTGGGTATTGTATATGAATCTTGCGGAGGCTGCGCTCCATAAATACAACAAAGCCCAAGGTCGCCAAAAGCATCACTATAACGCCCAGCATAGTCCCCGTACCAATTGCACCTGAACGGCCTTGAGTGAAAAACTGACCAAAGGCTGCCGGAAGCTCTGCTATTATGCCAACAAAAATTATTAGTGATATCCCATTGCCAATACCTCTTGCCGTAATTTGTTCACCCAACCACATTAGAAACATCGTGCCACCAACCAAGGTAATTACACAACTTGCGATAAAGAAAAATCCAGGATCAGATGCCAAGTCTCCAGCTTGCAGGCTTACACCCAACCCATAAGCCTGAAATGTAGCCAGCAACACTGTACCATAACGCGTATACTGGTTGATTTTTTTTCGACCAAGCTCCCCTTCTTTCTTAAGCTGCTTTAATGGCTCCCACATGGCACCAAGAAGCTGAACAATAATGGAAGCTGATATATATGGCATTATGCCAAGAGCAAAAATACCCATTCGTGCCAATGCGCCACCAGTGAACATAGAGAGCACGCCCCCTATACCTGAAGCCGCCTGATCCATGAATTGCTGCAACGCAATTGCGTCAATACCGGGTACTGGAATATAAGTACCTATTCGATAAACAATTAACAGGCCAACAGTAAAAAATATACGTTGGCGCAACTCTGTTGCCTTTCCAAGCGTACTCCAACTTATATTAGCAGCCATTTGTTCTGCAGCAGATGCCATGAGTGAACTCCCTAAAACAAGACCACCACCAACAAGGTTCGCTAATGGTAGGGCTTTGTTACCTTACATAATGTAAGAAGCTTAATACCTTCTCGCAATCACTTACTTAACTTCAGGCACACGAGGAATTAACGCTATTGAACCACCGGCAGCCTCAACAGCTGATTTAGCGGCACCAGAAATACCAGTTACTGTAAGTTTGACCTTAGATGAAAAAGTGCCTTTTGCCAAAATTCGAACGCCATCGAGCTTACGACGTACTAATCCCGATGCAATAAGGCTATCTTCAGTGATTTCATCACTTAACTTTCCAGCATCAATAAACTTTTGAATAATTCCCAAATTTACCACTGCAAATGCTTTTCGGTTAGGCTTGTTAAAGCCTCTTTTTGGAAGACGCTGGTACAAAGGCATTTGTCCGCCCTCATAGCCTTTGATGGCTACACCGGAACGGGACTTCTGTCCCTTTAAGCCTCGCCCAGCTGTTTTACCCTTCCCAGACCCTGGCCCACGCGCGATGCGTTTTTTAGTTTTGGTAGCCCCTGGGTTATCGCGTAGTTCATTTAGTCTCATTTCGCTTCTCCTATGCCGGATGTGACCCCTGAAGCGTAAGCGGGCCAACCTCGGCTTTGATTAATTCTCTGTGACAAACTTTTTGCCACCCAGTCATCTTAAGTTCTAGTTAAATTGGGTTCAAGCAAAAAGCCCCAGAAGGTCATTTAGGGCGACGGACTTAAAGCCCACCCATTTGAAAGCGCCGGATTTTTCATATTAGATACAATTAAATTTTTTGGTCTAATATTATCCTTTTTCTTCTATAATTTCGACCATATGAGAGATTTTATTTACCATACCACGCACTGACGGAGTATCTTCCAACTCTTTAGTACGATGCATCTTATTCAAACCCAAACCGATAAGCGTCTGACGCTGCTTTGCTGGACGACGGATTGGCGAGCCAATTTGTTTTACAACTATAGTTTTAGCCATTACTCCGCTCCTCAAGCTTCGGCAGGTTCAGCAGCCGTAACCGGTGCGGTACCCTTGTTAAGAATGTCTGCAACTTTTTTACCACGTCGCTGAGCTACCATTCGCGGGCTACTCTCTTTTTGTAATCCATTCATTGTTGCGCGTATCATATTGTACGGGTTTTGAGATCCAATTGATTTGGCTACTACATCTTGCAAGCCTAGCATTTCGAATACAGCGCGCATTGGTCCACCAGCGATAATGCCAGTTCCTTGCGGTGCAGACCGCATAACAACTTTCCCTGCACCGTGTCTGCCTTCCATATCATGATGCAATGTACGACCTTCGCGAAGCGGAACGCGAATGATTTGCCTTTTAGCTTGTTCTGTAGCCTTCCGGATCGCCTCAGGTACTTCTTTTGCTTTACCCTTACCGAAACCTACTCGGCCTTTTTGATCACCCACCACGACTAAAGCTGCAAAGCCAAAACGCTTACCACCTTTTACTGTTTTGGAGACACGGTTGATCGCAACTAAACGGTCCGCAAATTCTGGAGTTTCTTCGCGATCACGACGATTTCCACGTTGGTTGTTTCTTTCAGCCATTTTGGCCTCCTAGGCTTTGGGCAATTCACACCCTGATTAATAGCGATGTCCGTCAATTTTACTTGCGGCATCATCGAGGTAGGCTTGTATGCCCCCTACACCAAATTTTAAAACTTCAAACCACCTTCACGCGCAGCATCAGCAAGAGCTTTCACTTTGCCATGAAATAGACGACCACCTCGGTCAAATAACACTTCCACAACACCTGCTTTTTTCGCTCTTTCGGCTATAGCAGAGCCAATTTTTGTAGCTGCATCCACATTGTTTCTTCCCAATACGCCCAAATCTTTCTCAAGCGTTGAAGCTGATGCCAGCGTAATTCCTTGCAAGTCATCAATCACTTGAACCGAAATGTTCTTAGACGACCGGTGTACTGAAAGTCGAGGTTTTCCAGTATTTATTTTCTGTAATTTGTTTCGAACGCGCAGGCGGCGCTTTAGAAACAATGCTCTTTTGCTGTTTGCCATTTCCTGGGTCCCTACTTTTTCTTACCTTCTTTACGGAAGATATACTCATCTTTATATTTAATACCTTTGCCTTTATACGGCTCTGGTTTGCGCCATTCACGAATATTTGCCGCGACCTGGCCAACAAGTTGTTCGTCAGTTCCTTCAACTGCAATTTCAGTAGGCTTAGCAGCCGTTACTGTTACACCTGAAGGAATATCAAAGTTTACGTCGTGGCTGTAACCGAGAGACAGTTTCAGAACGTTGCCCTGAACTTGCGCTCTGTAACCCACGCCATTGATCTCTAGCTCTTTTTTGAAACCTGTAGAGACACCGGTTACCATGTTTGCAATCATGGTACGGCTCATGCCCCACTGCTGACGCGCCCGCTTGGACTTGCCACGTGGCTCAACAGATACGTTATTTTCTACAACTGTGATTGTTACATCATCAGCGGCGGTGAAGCTACGAGTCGCTTTTGGACCCTTAACTTCAATCGTCTGACCAGATACAGATGCCGTGACACCTGAGGGCAGTCCGACCGGTTTTTTACCAATGCGAGACATACCTTACTCCCTAGAAAACCGTGCAAAGCACTTCGCCGCCAATATTTTTGGCTCGTGCGCTTGCATCCGACATCACACCCATTGAGGTGGAGACAATCGACACACCCAAGCCCTGACGAACTGTAGGAATGTCTTTCATACCTAAATATACACGTCGGCCAGGCTTCGAAACGCGCTTAACTTCGCGTATCACGGGCGTGCCATCGTAGTATTTTAGGCTGATTTCAATAGCTGGGTGGCCATCTTTACCAGTCATGCTTTCATAGCCACGAATATAGCCTTCGTCAGCAAGTACATCCAACACCCACGCACGCAGCTTTGACGCTGGTGTCTCAACTGTTGATTTGCCACGCAAAGAAGCGTTACGAATTCGGGTTAGCATGTCACCAATAGGATCGTTCATTTTTTTAAACTCCTCACCAACTTGACTTAACCATACCGGGAATTTGGCCTGCTGTGCCAAGCTCCCGCAGCGCAATCCGACTAACCTTCAGCTTACGATAGTAAGCATGTGGGCGTCCGGTGAGCTGACAACGGTTATGCAGTCGTGTTGCAGATGAATTTCGCGGTAATTTTGCTAACTTAAGCTGAGCTTTAAACCGTTCTTCCATTGGGAGAGATACGTCGCGAGCGATGCCCTTAAGTTCAGCACGCTTCACTGCGTACTTGTCCACTAATTTTTGACGCTTTACTTCGCGAGCAATCATTGATTTTTTAGCCATATCGCAGATCCTTAATTGTTGAAAGGCATGTTGAAATGCTTCAACAGCGCTTTGGCTTCAGCATCTGATTTTGCATCAGTGCAGATAATGATGTCCATGCCCAGCATATCAACAACAGTATCAAAGTCGATTTCTGGGAAGACGATGTGTTCTTTTAGGCCCATGGCGTAATTGCCACGACCATCGAACGATGAAGTCTTTACACCACGAAAATCTCGCACACGAGGTAACGCTATCGTGGTCAAACGATCCATGAACTCGTACATACGGTCTCCACGCAGGGTGACTTTGGTGCCCAAGGGCATATCTTCGCGGACTCTAAAGCCCGCTATAGAGTTCTTAGCCTTGGTCACCACAGCCTTTTGGCCCGCAATCAGCGTCAGAGCTTCTTGAGCGTGCTTAACTTTTTTTGTATCTTTGGTTGCTTCACCAACGCCCATGTTTAGAACCACTTTGTCTAAGCGAGGGATCATCATGTCGTTTTTATAACCAAACTCCTCTTTCATTGAGGATTTTATTTCGGCGGCGTACAGAGCTTTCAACCGCGGAGTATAGTTTGCCGTATCCAACATTATACTGTCTCCCCCGTTGATTTAGCATATCTTACTTTCTTACCTTCCTCGTCACGAAAACCAACGCGAGTCGCCTTGCCTTTGGTATCGACCAACGCCAAATTCGACAGCTGTATCGGCATTGCAACTGGAATGCGACCACCCTGATCAGATTGGGATTGTTTTGTATGGCGAACAGCCATATTTACGCCGTCGATAATAGCTTTACCGGCAGATGGGTTCACCGAAGATATCTCTCCCTGTTTCCCCTTATCTTTTCCGGATAAAACTACTACTTTATCACCTTTTTTTAATTTTGCAGCCATTTCATAGCACCTCCGGTGCAAGTGAAATAATCTTCATAAAATTTTTGTTTCGTAACTCACGCACGACTGGACCAAAGATACGAGTGCCAACTGGCTCATTCGTATTACTCAAGATCACTGCAGCATTTCGATCAAATCGAATTGCTGTTCCATCTTCGCGACGAACCTCTTTAGCGGTACGGACGACAACTGCCCTTCGCACATCACCTTTTTTTACACGACCGCGTGGAATGGCCTCTTTTACAGAGACCACAATAACGTCACCTACGGATGCGTACTTACGCTTGGATCCACCAAGCACCTTGATACACTGAACACGGCGTGCGCCGCTGTTATCAGCTACATCAAGATTTGTCTGCATCTGGATCATTTACTTACTCCCGACCTTTGGGGTGCAATACCGCGTGGTCCCCAGGGTTTCGTTTAATCTGAGACGTTATTCTGCAATAACTTCCCAGCGTTTAGTTTTCGATTTTGGCGCACACTCCTGAATCCGAACAAGATCCCCTACATTGAACGCGTTCTGCTCGTCGTGAGCCCTATATTTTTTCGACTTACGAACTGTTTTTTGTAGGAGAGGGTGCTTGAAGCGCCGTTCTACTGAAACAGTAACCGTTTGGGCGTTTTGGTTTGATGTAATCACGCCGGATAGGATGCGTTTTGGCATAGGGCTTACTCCTCGCCTACAGCGGCGGCCGCTTTTTGGTTTAAGATTGTATTAACACGGGCCACGCCGCGCCTGACCTGTCTCATACGTGATGTATTCTCAATTTGTCCAGTTGCTTGCTGAAAACGCAGGTTGAAAGCTTCCTTCTTTAAGGAAACCAATTCATCTCGCAGCTGATCCGGGGATTTATCCCGAAGTTCATTGGCATTCATTGCCGTATCCTTTCAACATCACCGGTGGGCCCGATTGTGGTTACCCTGATTCCGGTGGAGCTTGATCTAGAGACGTCGTGTAGATTGGAAACAACATCTTAGCAACCCCTACCAAGTTTATTTACGAATTAGTTTTGTTCTTTTTAATCAGCGGCTACTTTATTTAGCAAATCTGGCAGGCCATTATTAAAATAATCTTACTCGCTTTAACCAAATTGTTGGTTTATGAACATGAAATGTCTAATATAAGAAGTCTCTTTGCGACCCGGATATACCACGATAGGTTATCAAAATCGTCCAATACCATCAATGCTTTGGAACTTGAGAAATCATGCCTAATGATCGCCGAAGACGATGAGGCTGGTCAAGTCTGGTGTGAGAAAAATGATTTTCCTGGTTACACCAGTTACGCCTCTCTTAATGATCTAGAGTGGAGATTCCCGATTTTCAAAGAAATTGTCACAGAACTTAACACCCATGTGGCTAATTTTTCTAAAGATCTACAATTTGATTTAGGCGAAAAAGAAATTCAACTAGACAGCCTATGGATTAACATACTGCCCTTTGGAGGCATCCACACTGCTCACATCCATCCGCATTCAATAATAAGTGGAACCACATACGTGGCAATGCCAAATGGCACGAGCCCATTAAAATTTGAAGATCCTCGTCTAGGCATGATGATGGCCGCTCCGCCGCGGATGGAAAAAGCACGCGAGGAAATGAGCAACTTTTTTTATGCTTGGCCGAAGGTTGGTGACGTGATGCTCTGGGAAAGTTGGCTTCGCCACGAAGTCCCAATGAATATGGCCAATGAAGACCGGATCAGCATTAGCTTTAACTATAGCTGGAACTAGAAATTTCTCTGCTGCCAAAGCAACAGAGAAATTAAAGAACCCATGGTGAATGCTGTCTTAGATTACCAATCCTCACGCACCACAACACGTGATTTAATAGGTAGTTTCATTGCAGCAAGCCGTAGGGCCTCACGGGCGACGTCATCTGAAACACCATCTATTTCAAACATTACTCTACCTGGCTTAACTTTAGCAGACCAAAAGTCGACTGAGCCTTTACCTTTACCCATACGAACTTCTGTTGGCTTCGAAGTGACGGGAAGATCTGGAAAAATCCTTATCCACACGCGACCTTGACGTTTCATGTGACGCGTCATGGCCCTACGGGCAGCCTCAATTTGTCGAGCTGTAATCCGTTCTGGCTGAGTAGCTTTTAGACCAAACGATCCAAAGGTCAGAGTACTCCCACCCTTGGCCTCTCCGTGGATCCTGCCTTTGTGCATCTTACGAAATTTGGAACGCTTTGGTTGAAGCATTTTTTTTCTCCTTAGCGATCGTTACGGCGATTGCCACCTGCACCGCGAGGTGTAGGGCCATCTTGTAGTTCTTGAGCTTTTCGATCTCGTGCTGCCGGATCGTGCTCCATTATCTCACCCTTAAAAATCCAAACTTTGATGCCAATAATTCCGTAGGCGGTCACACCTTCGGCGTGTGCATAATCAATATCTGCTCTGAGTGTGTGTAAGGGAACGCGACCTTCACGGTACCATTCCGTTCTCGCAATTTCAGCACCACCCAAACGGCCGGCGACATTAACACGAATACCTAGGGCCCCCATGCGCATTGCATTTTGAACGGCTCGTTTCATTGCACGCCGGAAGGACACGCGACGCTCCAATTGCTGCGCAATACTTTCACCAACTAGAGCGGCGTCAAGTTCAGGCTTTCGAACTTCAACAATATTTAAATGTAGTTCGCTCTCAGTCATGTTGGCAATTTTTTTGCGCAAACCCTCAATGTCTGCACCTTTTTTACCAATAATGACACCGGGCCGAGCCGTATGAATTGTTACACGACACTTCTTGTGTGGACGTTCAATAATTACACGGCTGATACCAGCTTGCTTACACTCTTCACCAACAAAATCTCGTATCCTGAGATCTTCCATGAGCAAGTCACCATAATCTTTAGTATCTGCGTACCAGCGACTATCCCATGTTCGGTTTACCTGAAGACGCATACCGATCGGATTACTTTTATTTCCCATTACGTTTGCTCCTCAACCTGACGAACCAAAATGGTAAGTTCAGAAAATGGCTTTAAAATCTTACCAAAACGACCACGGGCTCTTGGCCTACCACGCTTCATAGTCAAATTTTTACCAACATAGGCCTCTGCTACAACAAGTTCATCAACGTCTAAGTTGTGATTATTTTCGGCATTGGCAATTGCAGACTGGAGACACTTCTTTACGTCATCTGCAATTCTTTTCTTGGAAAATGTCAAGTCAGTCATAGCCTTCCCAACTTTTTTTCCACGTATCATTTGCGCGACCAAATTAAGCTTTTGAGAAGATGTCCGAAGCATACGAGTTTTCGCCATTGCTTCGTTATCAGCCACGCGGCGGGGATTTTTATCCTTACTCATGGCTTATTTCCGCTTCGCTTTTTTATCAGCCGCATGACCGTGATAGGTCCGTGTTGGCGAATACTCACCAAACTTTTGGCCAATCATTTCTTCTGTTACATTAACTGGAATATGTTTCCGTCCATTGTAAACACCGAAGGTCAAACCCACAAATTGCGGCAAAATTGTCGAACGTCGCGACCAGATTTTTATAACACTATTACGATCGCTTTCACTTGCCGCTTCAGCTTTCTTAAGCACATAAGCGTCCACAAAAGGACCTTTCCATACGGAACGAGACATCTATTAGCGCCCCTTCTTTTTGGCGTGACGCGAGCGAATAATAAGCTTCTGTGACGCTTTGTTTTTGTTTCTAGTACGGGCGCCTTTGGTCGGCTTACCCCAAGGAGACACTGGGTGACGGCCACCAGATGTTCGACCTTCACCACCACCATGTGGGTGATCAACTGGGTTCATAACGACACCACGAACGGATGGACGGACACCCTTGTGGCGCATTCTACCGGCTTTACCAAAGTTTTGATTTGAGTTGTCTGGATTAGATACTGCGCCAATGGTTGCTAAACACTCTTGGCGAACCAATCGCAACTCGCCCGATGATAACCGAATCTGGGCGTATCCACCATCTCTTCCAACAAATTGAGCATAAGTTCCAGCAGCACGCGCTATTTGGCCGCCCTTACCTGCCTTCAACTCAATATTGTGTATAATAGTACCAATAGGCATGCCAGAAAAGGGCATCGCATTTCCAGGCTTTATATCTGCCTTGGTGGCTGCAACTACTTTATCGCCTACCGCTAAACGCTGCGGTGCCAAAATGTAAGCCTGCTCACCATCATCATATTTTATGAGGGCTATAAACGCAGTCCTATTTGGGTCATATTCAATACGTTCCACTGTTGCGGAAACATCAAACTTATTCCGTTTGAAATCAACCACACGGTAAAGGCGCTTTGCCCCACCGCCACGACGACGCGACGTGATCCGTCCGGTATTGTTCCGACCGCCCGACTTAGTCAAACCCTCTGTGAGAGATTTAACTGGGCGACCCTTCCAAAGCTCCGAACGGTCAATCAGTACCAGCCCTCGCTGGCCTGGCGTTGTCGGTTTATACGACTTTAGTGCCATGCTTTCTGTCTTCCGTTTGCTTAGCGTATCTTTATAGACCGCCGGTGTTTAGGGCCCCAAAGGTCCCCAGTGTTAAGATGGCTCGTAAAGCCACCTATATAATTAATTAGCCTCAAAAATTTGAGATAAATTAAAGATTAGGCTCTAGTATTAAAGGCCGGTTGAAACGTCAATCGTATTGCCTTCTTCAAGTGTAACATATGCCTTTTTAACGTCTTTCCGTTTTCCCAACATCCCACGAAACCGCTTTGCTTTTCCCTTAGTGATAGTTGTATTAACCGCTTTTACTTTAACTCCAAACAAGTTTTCTACCGCTTCCTTGATGCTAGGCTTGTTGCTATCAATAGCTACTTCAAACACCACAGCTCCCGTTTCAGAGGCCAAAGTCGTTTTTTCCGTCACAATCGGCTTTCGTATTACATCGTAATGTTCAGGTTTTACACTCATTTTAAACGAGCCTCCAAAGCTTCAACGCCCGCTTTCGTGATTACTAATGTGTCACGCTTTAAAATATCGTAAACATTAGCACCCATCGTTGGCAAAATATCCAGACCTTCAATATTTCGTGCGGCCTGAGCAAAATGTTCGTTCACGGCGGCGCCATCAATAATTAAAGCACGCTTCCAGCCTAGGTTTGCAATCGTTTTTGCTAATAAGCCTGTTTTTCCATCAGATACAGCTGCGTCAATTACCACCAACTCACCAGCTTTTGCTTTCGCCGACAGCGCATGCTTAAGACCTAAAGTCCTTACCTTCTTGGGTAGTTCATGTCCGTGGCTTCGTGGGGTCGGGCCTTTATAAACCCCACCACCGCGAAAAATTGGTGCTGACCTAGCACCATGACGCGCCCCGCCAGTACCTTTTTGGCGATATATTTTCTTTGTAGAATAGTTAACTTCTGATCTTGTTTTAACCTTGTGCGTGCCTGCCTGAGCGTTGTTACGCTGCCAACGCACAACACGGTGGAGTATATCAGCACGAGGATCTAGACCAAAAAGGGCGTCATCTAAATCAATTGAACCAGCCTTGCCTCCGTCTAGTTTAATTACATTAAGCTTCATGCTTCACCACCTTCCACAGGGGTTTGGGCCACAGGAGCTTCAACCACAGGAGCTTCGGCCACAGTGGTATCTACCTTTTTAGCCATGGATTTAACGGCTGCAGGAAAAGGAACACCATCTGGCAACTTTTTCTTAACGGCGTCTTTAACGGTAACCCATCCACCCTTGGAGCCTGGAACGGCACCCTTGATCATGATTAGTCCTCGATCAACATCTGTACGGATAACCTCTAAGTTTTGTGTGGTAACCTTAGCAGCACCCATGTGGCCAGCCATTTTTTTACCCTTAAAGACTTTACCAGGATCTTGACACTGACCAGTTGAACCATGTGAACGGTGGCTAATAGAGACACCGTGAGTTGCCCTTAAGCCTTTAAAGTTCCAACGCTTCATGGCGCCCTGGAAACCTTTACCTATTGATGTACCTGACACATCAACTTTTTGACCTTCAAGGAAATGTTCTGCTGAAATTTCAGCCCCTACATCTATTAAATTATCAGCGGACACTCGAAATTCAGCAACTTTGCGTTTTGGCGCAACGTTCGATTTTGAAAAATGCCCGCGCATTGCTTGACTTGTTCGCTTTGCCTTTGCTGAACCAGCTCCCAGTTGTACAGCTGTGTAACCGTCTGCATCGGCTGTTCGCTGAGCAACAACCTGTAAACCATCTAAAGATAGAACGGTCACAGGTATTTGATTACCGTCTTCCATGAACAACCGGGTCATACCCATTTTTTTTGCAATTATTCCAGAGCGCATCTGATTTTGCCCCCTATACTGAGATTTGTACGTCAACACCGGCGGCCAGGTCGAGCTTCATTAGCGCGTCCACGGTCTGCGGTGTTGGATCAACAATATCCAGCAAACGCTTGTGCGTGCGGATTTCAAATTGGTCCCGAGATTTTTTATCAACATGAGGACCGCGAAGAACAGTAAACTTCTCAATTTTATTTGGTAACGGAATCGGACCCCTTACCTGTGCACCTGTCCGTTTGGCGGTGTTAACAATCTCCTGCGTGGACATATCCAACACACGATAGTCGAACGCCTTAAGCCTAATACGAATGTTTTGACTCTTCATTTCGTTACCCCTTTCCAGGGCTTAAATTTTGTTGATAGGAGGACCAGAAATAGACCTCGTCGAACGAAAGCAGGCCCCATTTTGGGGCCTGCTTTATTTAATTACGCATGTATCTTTGATACAACACCAGCGCCAACAGTACGGCCGCCCTCACGGATCGCAAAGCGAAGGCCGGTCTCCATAGCAATTGGAGCA
>ENA-OQVM01001420-OQVM01001420.1-marine-metagenome-genome-assembly--contig:-NODE-1420-length-31871-cov-10.737561_pt1 | contig 31871 bp, 48 predicted proteins | sample MGYA00237776_ERZ505498 | MGnify/ENA primary metagenome ERZ505498 (study PRJEB26159, sample SAMN06265151) | marine metagenome | isolation source: Helgoland LTER site | place: Germany:Helgoland, sampling...
TATTCATCCGTTCCAAAATGCAACGTGATGGCCTTTTCGGGTTCTTCAATCTCTTTGGTTGAATCCACTTCTAATGATTCCAACAACGCCTTCATTTCATCGATATCATCATCGGTTGCGCGCTCATAATCAAACAACGCATCGTCGGGAATCGCTGGGGCTTGTTGCTCACCAAATCCATCGTTTCGCAATTCGCGAATCGCGTTTTGAAAGTCACCGCCGTGGACCAATACAACGAACGCTTGAAATGAATCATAAGTGTGTTGGGCCTCAAATTGTGTTGATGTCGTGAATGGCATGAATAAACCCGAATCTTTGAACACCACGCCCGACGTTTCGGCATCCGTGTTGCCGGGACGCTTCACATACGTCATTCGTTCGTTCTCACCGACTATCGTCCACCCCGCGGACGTCAGTACATCCAACACGTGGTATTTGGCTCTAAAGTCACCCCACGGCGTTGTTTCATCAACATCCCCCGACCAAACCGAATCCGTGGGCTGATTCTTCATCGGTTCGGCCTTGGGGACGTCTGCATTCATCATGCGAGCGCATGACCAAATGATGTTTCTTTCATCGGGCGTGATGGTTTTCACGTCCGTTATCTTTCCAATGATTTTGTAACCCGCCGACGGCCAAACAACGATTTGACCACCACGGCCACGCGTTTCAAAAGTGACTTCGCCATCTTTGTTTTTGGCCAACTTTTCATTGCCCGCGATTTCCGAACATTTGAAAATCCAATGAAAGCCACCCGAACGCGTTTGTTGAATGACCATTCTTTCAATCAATGTCGGGTCGTTTTGTTCTATCAATGCGACGAATTCATTGTATTCGTCACCCTCGAAATGCTTGGCATCAATATCCAAACATTGAATGCCGTCGTACCCCATAACCAAACCAATCGAATTGGTGTGGGCAAATGGTTTGAAATCGGTGACGGGTTCGTCTATTGTTTTTTGCCATCCCTTGATTGCTGGAACCTTGGAATCGGGTCGCAACGGAATCGGTTTGAATCCGTGGTCGACGTATTTTTTGGCAATCTTTGTGATGTCCATTTCTTGCTCTCTCTTTGTTTTGGTTGTTATCTAATCAACGCCCAATTGTCACAATTGCGTTCGTGATATGTCGGTGATAATGTCACGGATTTTTTGTAGCCCAATTCTTCAAATGGAAAAATGAACCAACGGCGGTTGTGTACGTCATAGCACACTATGAAATCAACGCCCTCATATTTGCTGAAATCATTAACGATGCGCGCGTGTCCGTTTTCCATCATCGTTCCGCTTTTGATTTGAATCGTAACAAATCGCGATTTGTTGAATGCAATCAAATCAATGGCCGATTGATTCACAAACGGGAACGCAACGTGCCAATCCCTTTTGATAAGTTCAGCGGCACACCTCAGTTCAGTCAACGCACCATATTTGTGGGAATCGTGAATCATATCTTCGCAATCTTTGCGATGTAGTCGTCGTACGATTTGGCGATGAAATACACTCCGCCAACTGCATTGATTTCTTTTTCAATTTCCTTTTGGTCCGCCGATTGTCGGTCGGCACCAATCTTGACTTCAATACCAATGAAACGTCCATCAATGATTCCGATGATATCGGGCACTCCTTTTCGTTGCACACCCGCTCGATAGACACGTTTTTTAACGTCATACACGGCCCCGTTGTTGATTCGGTATGCTACACCCTCGCGGACGTGATACATGTCCCAAATGATGGTTTTTGTGAGGTCGTTGGCGGTTGTGTCTTTGAATCGCTTCTTCACCAATGCATGTGGCGGGAAGTCGGGGTGCTTTTCTGCTTTTAACTTATCGGCCAGTTGGCCCAACTCTTTCAAGTTCTTCGGAATCCAATTCATTGGGGGTTGTTTGCGTTTCAAATTGTTTGTTCGCCGCGTGTTCAATCATTCGGCTGATATGGGATTTGTCCATTGCGTGGAAATATTGTTTGGCTATTTCCCAGCACATTGAATCAACCGAGGATTTTTTGTTCATATTTTTTCAACTTATCCCAAAACTTCAAATATTCCATCTTGCGCATTTCTAAATCTAAACCAACATCCGGGTCATCGCGGTGAACTCGAAAAATAAACAAATTTTTTGAAATGCGCGGGTCGAATGAAACAAAGTCCACCCATTGAATAGAATCCACAATCAAAAAATAGTGCATCACTTGATGTTTGTATTGCGCCGGGACCTTCCCGCCGTTGATATATTCAAGGTGCTTTTTTGTCGATGGACATTTGATTTCCACGCCACCAATCGGCACACCATTTTCATAAACCAACGCGTCGGGCGATATCGCCAACCAATCGTGGTCGTCGTGAATAACGAATCCAACTTCGCGGGCATCTGCTCCCGTTCGCATTCGGTATTCGTCCAATGCCACGGGTTCCATCATGATGCCGTGCATCATCGCCGATGTCGTTGGTGATTCTTGAATGTCACCGCTTAATCGTTCGGCAATGAGTTCGTAAACAAAAGGCACGTTGTTCGATTTGAACACGTTCCCAACACGGGAACCAGTAATCACGCCAAGGCGCATTTCGAACCATTCTTTCGAACGTTGTTCTACGTTTTTTATTTTCATTCGATTTCGTTTTTGTTGATTCCTAAAATGTGGCAACGTATCGTCAAACGTTCATCAAAGTCACAATCTTTGTATGCCTTACCAATCAACAATTTCGCGTTGAATATCAACCGCGATGGCCAAATCGGTTCGTCAAATATTTCTTGCTTAGTCATTTTCAATTCCGTTTTCTTTCAAATCGCGTTGGTTCAATTCGACAATGCGATTGCGGTTGATTTCTTTCAATAGGTCGGCCAATCGTTTGACCTCATCCAATGGGTACCCCATCAGTTTGTTGAATGCTTCTTCGTTCATTTCTCGTTGGTGTTAAAGGTTTCTACTACTGGTGCATTACTTTGTACTACTTCCCCTTTCAGCCAAACTGAACCATTAAACTCTTGGTGCATTACTTTGGGTTTCCAAAACTGCCACCAGCGAGGTGAGGATTCAACTACAAAGGTTGTTTCTAATCTGCTCCATCCGTTTAAGGATTCTGTTACTTCAAATTTTGTTTTCATTTTTCTTTTGTTTTAAAGGTTTCGTTGTAGAAATCTAGAATGACCTCATAATTAGTGAGGTTTCTCGGAGACCTCCAGTTATTTTGGTCTTTTATTTCATCACCGCAATTAAAAGCAAACTCACACATCACCTCTTTCTCTTTCTCAAGCATTGCTTCGGCTGCCTCAATACACGGAGCAACCTCGTAAGAGTCTCCGTACTTGGCTATTTCCCACATTTGGTCAATTAGTTCTTGCATTGGTGTTTTCATTTCTCTTTGGTGTTAAGTTCTTCCTTTAGCCTTTTATCAAAATATGCAAATACATCTTCTTGACTCCCAAAAAGAACAAGGTGCAAAGGTATTTTTTTAGGGTTAGTCGCTTTTTTGTAGGCTTTAGCCCATTCTTTAATCTTCATTTCTCTTTTGTTTTAAAGGTTACTAATTTGCGCCCATTATTATTGGTGTGCGCCTATTTTTATATGATTGAACTTTTCCCCGAACTTTTCCCCGAACTTGTTAGTGGTCTGGGTTGCGCCTATTTTTATATGCTTGCGCCTATAATTTGATGGAAAAGCCCATCTTTATATGCTTAAACTCTTTTTATTGGTGTAAATAAGCACCATTCAATCGGCTTATTGTACATCCCGATGTTCATCAATCGCCATCTTCAATCCGGCCAATTCTTCCAACGACAAATCCAAAATCATTTCGACTTTGTATTGAATCGTTGACATCAATTCTTCATCCGTGGAATCCAATGCGGACAATGGCCCGCGAATCGCACGTTCGATTTCCGTTTCCAATCGCGTCATCATCGCTTTGATGTTTTGACGATGCAATCGTGTTCCCTTCATCGTGTCCATTTGTTCCAATGTTGCTTGGTACAATGCCACCAACTTGATGGCGTCTTTGAAGTGTGTAAACTTGTCCATAGTTAAAAGACTAACCACCGACGGCGGCGTTCATATTTACGAATTAACTTGGCATTGTTATCCAACGCTCGAACGATGTCGTCGTTCCATTGCGTTTTGGATGCCACCAACATCGTGTTGAGTGAATCCCATTGCAGTTCGATGATGTATCGGCGCACGAATGCCATGTGGCGACGCTTACGAATTAACTTCTTCATACCTTTCAAGTCTTTGTTTCAACATGTCGTTTTCCCTTCTTAGAATCTCAATCAATGCCGTGTTTTGTTCCTTGTTCGCTTTGGCACGTTCGTCGTATTTCGTTAAGATTTCCGTCAATGATGCAAATACCTCGCGGTATTGCGGCACTAACATCAACGCGTCGTGATTCTTAAAATGGTGCAGAATCGTGGCGTGGTTCTTTCCGAAGTATCTGCCCAGCGTGGACGCGGAAAAATATCCGCGACACACGTTGAACAATGCCGCACGCGGAACCACAACCGATTCAAGACGTCGTTTTTCCATAACGTCGACGGCGAACTCATTCTTTAGGAATGCCACCATCTCGTCAATCATTGTTGTTGGTCGTACGTTCATTTAATTTTATTTTTTAACATCAAATAATACTTTATGTGACGATATTTTGTATCAAGCAAATCGCCAGCGGTAAATAATCCAACATTGCGAGTGCAACGATACATCATTCGTTCTTGGTCGTATTCCATATACCTATGTAAATAATTGTGTTCCTTTCGAGTAAGCCAAATGATATTCTTTTCAAAACCTTCGGAATAGTTCCAATGATGTTTTTCAAATCCGTCTTTTTTTAAATTAGATGATTTATTCTTACATCTTTTTTTCTCTGGATATCTTTCATCATAACGCGACATTGCCTTTTTTTTATTCTCCGCTAATGGCTGATGTCTACCATCCGAATAAAGGCGATGATATTTTTCTCTTGCTCGAATCTTTTCTTTCTCTATCCATTCCGGATTTTGACGCAATCGTTTTTCGCGTTCATCAACATCCTTCCTTGTGCAATCTTTACATTTATTAAGGTGGCCATCCGCCATCTGCTTATGTTTATAAAAAGCAGATAGCGGTTTTTCTTGACCACATTTAAAACAAACCTTCGTGTTTTTCATTTTTTATTTTTTACAAAGGTAGTTTTAAAATGATTAGAATGGAAATTTTATTTTACCATTTTAAAAAGGTAATGAATCGTCGTCGTCATCACCGAATGCATCGGCTTGGCTTGCAACATTTGGTTTGCTTGATGGAACGTTTTCAAATCCCGGTGTCAATTCACCGACATCGGGCAAACCTTCAAACAAGGCATCGGAATCGTTGGTCTTGTATTCCACAAGATTCGTGATGACGTAAGCCGACAACCAAACCGACAAACCTTTCTTGCCTTTGTGTTCCCATTTCTTAATCCATACGTTCGCACGAATTTCACTTCCGTCCCCAATCAATCCGTCAAACATTTGGCGGTTCGCCAAATATCCTTTCGGCACATTGATGGACTTGATTTTCACAACGGGTTCCTCATGCTTGAAATTGCCTTGTGGGTCTTTCGCACGAACGTGGTCCAAGACCTTGAGGTCCGTCAATTGCTTTGTGCTTGCATCATCTAAATACAAATCACAACCATACTTTTCCGACATTCCGTCGGGACCGCTTTCGTTCGTTAAGCGGGCATACTTTACCGAACCACTCAAGATGGTTCCGTGTCCTTTTGCAAAATCTACATTTGCCATATTAAAAAAATTTGTTGACGCCATCATTGTTGAATCACAATCACGGGCGTCGTTCGTGATTGCTCTCTTTTCGTTATGCGTCGACCCCTAAAAGAATCGACAACAATTTGTAAACGGATAGTATTGCGAATGAACCAATGAAGAACATCGCCATCAGTACGACTGAATATCCAATGTTTTCGAATGTGGTGTATTGCTTTTTCATAATCGTGTGGTGTTTGGTTTTGTTAATATTCGGATTCATCAAGGAATCGAGACGTCAACCTTGCTTTGTGTCCATCTCTTTTGATTAGACGGAACCACAACAACGCTTGGTCGTATTTTATAAACTCGCCATCGAGTAGGCCGTTCGCCCATACTTGGTAGACTCTTTGATTTTCTTTGTCGGGTGTGCTGAACATTGGATTCATAATCGTGTGGTGTTTGTTTGCACCCAAAAACCCGACGTTTGTTTCAGCGTCGGGCGTTTGGTTCGTTGGGGTTGGTTTTAGAAATCTAAAGTGAATGAAACTTCTTCGATATCTTTTTCGGTAGCCAACTCGATGTCCATCCATGTTTGGTCGCGTTCCGTTGGTGATTCGATTGCACACGTCACGCCGTTCATTTCTTCCAATAGTCTTTCGTATTCTTCAGAATCTTCGTTTTGCAGTTTCTTGAATGTTGCGTTTGAAACCTCAACAATACGTTCTTCAGTTACGATGTAAGTTTCGGTGTAAGTTACTTTGATAGTTTTCATAATCGTGTGGTGTTTTGGTATCGCTTCGTTGCGATGGTGTAAACATACAACAAAATTCCGAATCCACAATACGTGAATAAAAAATAATTAAAAAAAATGTGAATACAAGTGTTAAGAACCCACCATCCATAAACTTGACTTTATCAATTGCGGTCGTTAACTTTGGCCATGTGAATGAATTCACGCCCCCGGGAGGGGAGCGGCAAATCTCATTCTCATTTTTGGACAAAGTTAAAATTTAACAAAAGAGCCAAAAAAGAAAGAACAACACAATCTCTTGCTCTCTTATATCTCTATTGTGTTAAGCAGAAACCCCGACGAAACGAATGCGTAACGTCGGGGTTTTCTCATTTAATGATGGGGTGTTGGTTTACAATCTCTTTAATGCTTTTGGACGTTTTCCAACAACATCCATAATGTGGTCAAGCGCGTCATGACACGACCAAAAGGGTAGCAACATTAGAACTGGTTGTTCGTTTCTTTCGAACAACACTTCGAATTGATTTAAATTTTCCATTTTATAGTGTTTAAAGTTTGCACCCGAAAACCCCGCATTTGTTTCAGTGCGGGGCGTTGGGTTCGTTGGGGTTGATTAAGCAACACGAACGATGATTCCTTTTGATGCCTTATCGTTCCGGTCGGGTGAAAAGAAGATGCTTTCGTTCAATTCCATCTTCATCATTTGCTCCCAGTAATACGATTGAATCGCATACATGAATTCCCAATCGTCTCCCTCTGCTTGGTTGTTGAAGAAGATTCTTTTGAAAGAATAATCCGATGTTGACACATGGTTACCTTCTTGGATTGTGATGCGGTAAACGATTTCTTTTGGTTCGTTTGCTTTGAATACTTGCTTTTTCATTTGGTGTTTGTTTTTGGTTGTTTCGTTTTTATTGAATCCCTCGCGGTCGAGGATTTGATTTTGCCAGTCTTGCATTTTATCTTAATTGGTAGTTACCTTTTTTTGATTCCTCGTTGAAGTAGTTTGTCCAATACTCTATGGCGTCCGCGGTGTTGATGCTTTTAACTGCGCTTGTTCCGTCTTCTTTTTCTGTAATCTTTACAAGTCCGAAGAAGTTTATTTCTACTTTAAGGTCTTGGTTTTCAAACGTTTGGTGTGTTGTGAAATTCTTCATTTGGTGTTTGTTTTGGTCGTTGCTCCGTTGCAACACTTCAAATGTAAGACAATATTTTGAATTCACAATACGTTAATAAAGTTTTTTTTATTCCAACAAAAAAGGGACGCCCAAAGGACGCCCCCACAACAACAAAACAACGGGTTCCCGTTGCTTGTATTCGTTAACCTTTCAAGAATCGTGACACCATCAATGCGATTGATATGAGCAGAATCAAGAATAAGATGACGCCCACTTGGTCAAACAAGGAACGCTTCGGCGGTTGCTCTTTATAGATTAGGCGGTCCACTGGAATTGATTTTGTGATTCGAATGGTATCGGGCGGACACACAACATCCACACGAATCGTGTCGTGTATTCTTTGTATTCGCACCCGTGCGCCATTAGACTTGATTTCCCGCACTATCGTGTCGCGAACGACCAAGGTGTCCACCACACGGCGTTCGCTTGTTACAATCGTTGTATCAACGCGGACGATGGTGTCCCTTGCAATCGTTGGGTCCTTTGCAATTGCACGCTTTAGGTGCCACGACGCACCACAAGACATTGTCATTGATGCGGTAATCGCGACCACGCACCATTTTTTTATCACGACCCACACGAATCGCAATCTTCGGGGTTGTCAATATTACATGCGGGTTGTTCGGCCGATTCTAATTCATCGATGAAATCGTTGAATGAATCTCCCCAATCATTATCGTGTGTGATGTTCATTTATTTAGTTGTTGATTTTGGGTCCTTAGAAAAAAACAATGCGAATGCCACGCCGATGAATCCGCCGAATTCCGTCAATGATGCTTTGTCGAATGCTACGAGCATTGCGCCCGTCACAAATATGATAAGGCCAACAATCGTCGTTTTGATGTTGGTGAATAGTCTTTCAATCATTTGATGAACTTTTGTTTTATGAGGTTTTAAATGTGTGTTTTTATTTACGCTTGAGAATATCAATCTCACGATGTAGGTATCGGTTTTCCGTTTCCAGTTCGGCGACCTTTTGGGTCAACTCAAGAATCTTCAAATTGGCAGAATCTAAAGCCACGGACATTTCCTCAACTCGTTTTTTCAAATCGTCGCGGAACATTGTTTCGGGGTTTTCCGCTCGACGTTCTTGTCGCAATTCGCGTGCCGCGTCACGTTTGGTTTTTATTGAGTATTCATAAAATTTAAACGCCGCGCCCGAACCCAATATCGTCGCGACGGCAATTATCAATTCTTGTGTTTCCATTGTTTCGTCACGCGTATTTGATTAACGATTGCGGCAAATGCAATAATTAGCCAGCCAAATCGTGAGGGTGCTTCGAACATCAATCCATTCATTAGATATTGTTCAGCAGTTAAAATCGCCACGAACGTCGCCACGATTGTTGAATAGTAACGGCACCGCAAATCGCGAATGCCTACCGAATAGAATTGAAACAATCCACCACCGATGGCCAAAAATATGACGTGCCATTTGAATCCAATTTCCGTCCATACGGCGAGCGGCAACAAAAAGGTGTGCAGAATCGCGATGAGTAATTCAAGGAACTCGGAATCGGCGAACGACAAAATGGTTTTCAAATTGCCTTTGATAGTGTCGATTGTTTTATTCATTATTCCGATGTCTTTGATTTAGCTTTCTTCACCTTTGGTTTCGGTGCGCCGTATTCTTTCGATACGTCAAACGATGGGCACGCTTTTGCCGCGAACTCATTGTGGCCGTGAATCGTTGCCGTTGGATGGTCCATCTTTAGGTCCGCAATAAGTTTATCCATCGCCATGCGTTGGGCTTCCGTGCGCGTGTCCTTTGGCTTCTTATCCTTATCTATACCACCAACATAGCAAATGCCAATTGATGTGGCGTTGTGGCCTTTCGTGTGCGCTCCGCTTCTATGGAGTGGGCGTCCGTTCTTCACTGCGCCATCAAGTTCAATGACGAAGTGATACCCGATGTCGGACCATCCGTTGCCTTTGACGTGCCACGATTTTATTGTTTCCGTTTTCACGTCGCGACCTTCCGGTGTTGCGGCGCAATGGATGATTATTTTGTCAATTTTGCGTGCCATAATAAAGTATTTTTTTAGATTACGAAACCACATCTTCTTCGGGTTCCGGCGGATTACAATACACTGAATCGGGATGCAATTCACAATAAGTTTTAGCATATTCATCACGCGATGATGATGAACCAAAGTTATGAATCCCCAGCGGCGTAGGCCATACGATGTACGGCTCCCAAGACGCTAACGGCTCACCAAACCACCAAACATCCACGGCGTAAACATCCGATACAACGGCGGCTTTGGTTTCGTTTCCGTCCTCATCATATACGGCGGGTTCTATTGTTAGATAACCCAATTTAACCACATTATGCCCGTGCGTAGGGTTGCCGTCCTCATCGTGAGGAAGTGCGGCAATGGCGGCATCTGCTGCCGCTTCGTTGGTGAACTCGTATTTTCTTGTGTACTTCATCTTAAAGCGTTGTTAATGTGATACAATCGGCATCGGATAGGGCTGTTGGGAAATATAATAGTTGCTTAATCTTTAGTCCTTCTTCGTCAGTATTATATACAAGACCATCTACAAAAGTTCCAACTCCACTTGCAGCTACACTATGATAAAGAGAACCATTGCGATAAAATTTAGCATTGACTCCATCGTACATAAATAATACTTTGTGATTTGTATTTTCTGCAAGACTTGAACCATAAAAACTTTGTCCACTTCCGAGATTATAAATTGGAACGAAACCTTTATAGTAACCTATATGATTACCTCCTGCAGTAAGAACTCGCATATCATAAAAAGCGCTATCAGCCAAACTGAAACTACCCTCAAAGAAAAAAGTAAATGAATCATTGTTAACCGAAGAAGAAAAATCTAATGCTGAATCCGCCCCCCGCGTAACACTCCCGCCCGAATGGTTCGGGATGTAGGAAGTTGGGTAGGAAGCTTGTTCAAACTGCGCTCCATATACCAAGAAGTCAGTAGCCATATTTGCTAAAGTTGTACCACCTGCACTTGACCTTGCTTTTCCTATATTTATAAGTTCAACATTCCCCGTACTTACAATAAAAGTTCCAATTGCATCTAACCTAACCCAATCATTAGTTAGAATATGACTCTTAACCGCTCTATAAGCACCACCGATTTCATAAGTGTATATGTCTACAATCTTACCGACTTGCGAAGCATCCGTTGCTTTAAGATATACTGATAATGTAAATTTATCTCCTGCTGACTTAACAAGACCATTGTTGTTATTGATAACCGCAAAATCATTATCCGTGCTTGGCTTGGTAACAACTACTCTTGCTGCGTTTTGCACTCCTTCAGGAGATACCGCATAGTTATCAGTTACGACAGGAACAGCAGTACCATCGCTTGTTCTTTTTATCCATTCACTTGAACCAAAATACTCACTAAAAATGATTTCATTTGTCCTACTCGGCTCCAACAAAAGACTCGGACAAGTTGCCCCGCCCGAATAATCAAAACGCGGTTCGTCCTCTAACAATCCCGCTTTGCCCGTTGTCGCTCCCGATTCTATGTAATCCGTAGCGGCGAGACCGATTTCCAATTGGGCATCTTGGATGTAGATTGAGCCGCTTGTAGGAGCAGTAGAACCGCTTGAATCTAAAGGGTAAATCCTTAAATATGTAGCATCGTTATCAGTAGACATTGAACATCTATACCATCCATTTCCTACGCTTTCAATTTTTGCTTCTACTACATCTCCACTTGTTTCAAATAAAACCCCGTTAACTAAATCAAATTTTGCATTAGGGTTAGTACCGCCATCTAAACGAAGCGTAACACCTGCGGATGCATTTGCTTTTGCATATAAACTAATTGTCTTTACACCGCTTACAGAAATAGATTGTTGTATCCGTGCAGAAGCTGCTGATTTAGTCAATAGCCACGCATCCGAACTACCATCGTAGCCGCTTTGCCCACTTGTTGGTGATGTCCCTATGTTTGCCCAAGTCGTGTCAAACTGATTAGAGCGTAAAAGCAAATTCTCCCGCCCTTTCTCAATCAATCCATCCGCCCCGATTCGGGTTGCTGTTAAATTTGAACCTCGTGAAAATGTAAAGTCCCCCGTGCCGTCAGTGGGTTTAATGCTATACGCTTTGCCGTCCTTGCCAGCCGCTCCGCTTGGTAAAAATGCTAAAGATGCATCGTCAAAAAAACTCATTATTCAATATCGTTTTGCGGGAACCATTCAGCCCCAAGTGTTTCTTCCTCCGTTAGTTCAGCCGTGTAACTATCGTGTTTTAAGATAGCGTAGTCGCTTCCGTTTGGATGTTCTATGATAGATGCCCAGTCGGTAGTATAAACACCATCATAGCCCTCGCCATTAACTACTAAAGTATTGTAGGCTTCCAATTCGCTTCTTGTTGTGCTTGTGTAGTATGCCATTAGTATATAGTGTAGAAGTCGTTGATGTTCGTTTCTATGCCGCCTTGATTACTGCTTTGGTCGGTAGTGTAAAAAATCAATTCTTGCATTTGATACATTCTAAACGAACCAGCATCTTGATATGCTAATCTTGGGCCAGTTCCTTGATAATTAAATAAACTATAATCAAGATAAATTAAAGACTGGGTACTCATTGCGGTTTTAATATCACCTCGTGTTCCGCTAAATGATGAACCATTGACATAGGCCGCAGTCATATTTGCTCTTGAATTTATAGTGGTGGAAACACTTGCGGTTTGTGCCAACCAAGAATAGTCCGCACTATCAGTTGTGCCTATCAAACAATTAAAATCAAATGTACTTTTCAATACGGAGAATATATTGTAGGATGCGGGGGATGCAAATGATAATGGTAGAAGCAAATAAGTAGACGATGGTGGTGAAATAGTAGGCTTCCCATTCTCCAAAATAGTAGAACCGCTTGAAACGATTTGAGGTTGTGCTGATGCACTTGCATTTGCCGCATCATTCCCATTCCCGCTTTGGTCGTACCAAGTCGTAACGAACCCATCAGTACCGCTACAAAACGATTCAAGGGTTGTTGTATCTAACTCGTTGTTTACGAATCCGATTGATTGGGTAGTGTTATCACTTGCTCTACGGACTACGATTGCATCGCCCGTATATGTGTTATCTAATAAGCGTAAAGAGTAAGCCGCAGCCGCTCCCGAATAATCGTTGAGCAGTCCCGTGAATGCTACGGGTTCTGGGTTTTGTACGAGGAATTTGACGTCGGTCTTTGCGCACGATGGTGATTCCATCGTTCCGCCGTCGGCTATGACGCGAGCCTTGAAATCATTGACGTACTTCGCCCAAATTCCACCTCCGCCAAACAATCCTCTCCGTAGGAGGTAATAGAATTGAGATTGTTTCATCTTGCGTTCCCTTTTCGGGATGTTTTATGTTTTGTAAATATAAGTATCGCCTAACGGCTTTTTATTTCGCTTTGCGTTGAATGATGAACCAATTGGAATTGTGTGCCAATACCATCACACCATCGTAATCGCGGTTGAAAGAAAATTCTGCGTCGCCATCAATCGTGTCGGGTGATGTTGGTGACAATGTGATTGATGTATTTGCACCGATGGTTCCATCCGATTTGAAACGCAACAAACGCCCTTCGTTATCCCGTGCTGATGGTAGGTTGATTATTGCCGTTCCATTACCTCCCGACCAAGTGTTGAACATCATATATTCCGTGTCCCCAACATCATAGGTTGAATTTGCTGAATTTGTGATGTCGGTGATTTCTTGAATCAAAATTCCTTGATGGTCCATGTTGTTCAACGTAGTGTCGCCCGTCAACGTTGTTGAACCCGTCACATCCAATCTTCCCGTCAACCCGGTGTCCCCACCAACATCCAAATCGGTTCCAACATTTGCCGTGGTTGTCACGTCCAAAATGTTGGTGTCAAGATTCACGGCATCGATTCCGTCAAAAGAAACATTTCCCGTTGAGCCGTTGACATTTCCGAAATCAACATCGCTATTGACAAAAACATCATCATCAAACGTTGGTGTGATTGCCGCGCGATTGATGACAAACCATTCACCATCCCATTCGTCGCGATTGGCGTCGTAAGTCCCACCCAATTGAATCCAATTGTTTCCGTCAAAGGTCAAACGCTGACGGAAGTTGTGGTTGCTGAACATCCGGCCTTCGTATTTTTGCACGGGTTCATCCATCAACTTCAACAATTCTTGACAAACCAATTTTTGGATTTCAATGTAAGAACCCGAATTCCCTTCGCGCCAATTTGAATATGGGACCTTAATCAATAAGCCGCCAACATCGTATTGATTGACCAATGAACCGCGTTCGCCTTGCCCCGTGAAAATACTTGTTTCGGGTAGTTCGTAAGAAACCAAACCATTGATGTCGGCGTTTGGTGATACGGCGCGAATTCTTGTTGTTTGATTTTGTATTGCACCAAACGATGAATTTACCGATTGCAACGTCATCTTGTATGATGACGAGTTCCCGATATTCAAACCACGAACGGAACCATTGGTGTTGACCCATTGCACGAAATCCCAATTGATGGTCATGTCGCCATCGGCTGGAATCGTAGGTGTGACGATTGTTGTTGGTCCACCGACTTGGTAAACTTCCGTATACCCCGAAATTGCTTGTTGTGTTTTAAATTCAATAAAACTTCCAACGAGTATTTCGTAGCCCGAACCCGATTGTGTTGTGGTCCATACCGGTGCCGATGGTGTCGTTCCCGAATAGGTTCTTTTTAAATAGTAGGTGACGTTGTTGTTGAAATCAAACAATTCAACATTCAATTTCAACTTGGCAAAGATGTTGTTTTGATTGACGTTGACATCAACAAACAATTTGATTTGGTGATTGAATACGAACGTCAATTGATTCTGCAATGCCGATGAAACCAATCCAACGGCCAAATCGGGGTCATTTGAATTGTCCCATGTGACGCCGTTCATGGCCTTCGGGTCTTGATTCAGCGTGATGGACACGTCGTTCACCGCTGGCAAAAAGTTGAAGATATTACCCGCCAAACGCGCTTTGTTTGACGTTTGGTCCAACGTCTTTGTGTAATTCAATCCCGTTGTTGTGCCAATCTTCGTTTTGTCCTTTTGATAGGTATGTTCGGTGAATGCCCCATCGCGTTCAAACAATTGTTCCAATCGGTATTGGCCGTTCGAATAGTAGAAACGCAAACCGAATATCGTACACATTTGGGACAATATTTCAAACCAATTTTTGTTGGTGTAGAATCCTTGTTCATCAATCGTGTCGAATGCGTGGAAATCTGCAAACACCTCATCCAATGGGTTGTTGCTTACATTGTAGGTCATTTCTTCAGCCCACCAATCACACACGACCGCCAACACGGGGTCCGTTGCTCCATAAATACCCAAGACACCAACTTGGTCCAAAGCGTTGATGAACTGGTTTGTAAACTGACGGAAAAAAGAAGTGCCACAAAGCGTGTCCGCCAACTTTGAAATTCCGTCGGTCGCTTGGATGTTTAGAACATAGGGTTGTGAAATATCTTCAATTTCAATAATATCTTGAACGATATATCCACCCCAAAAGAATGTTGCAGATGCTTCGGTGTTTCCGCGGTATATTTTTAAATAGTAGCGGTCTTGTTGGTATTGTTTGATGTTTGTTAAAAATGCATTGGTTGCAGAATCTTGAACATACATTCCAAACGATACCGACGACCCAATGATTGGGGAATAGATGTTGTCCGTTTGCCCCGAATAGTTCAATTGGAAACCATCGCCCGCGACTTTGAATTCATCGGGTGATGTTCCCGAATAGTCCTCATCCCAAATTTCAATTTTGTAGTATTTGCCGTTTGAACTTTCAAATTCTGCAAATAGTTTTGATGCCGCCATATATTAAAAACCTCTTTGTCTTGTTCGGTTGCGCGATGCGCGTTCGTTGCTCAATAGTATATCTGCACCGCTGATGCGTCCCGTGACGACAACGTTTTGTCCGCCACCGCCTTGCATCATCGTGTTGAGTTTTGATAGCGGAATCACCGCCTCGGATTCTCTACCCTCACCGATGAGGGCCAATGTCGGTCCGGTCACGATTCCACCTTCGGCCATGGCTGGGATGCTTCCGCCTTGTCCGCCAACTTGCGACATCTTCCCTTTGATTGCACCCGCGAGCGCAATCAATGCAAGACCACCCGCAATTGCCACGGCTGGATTCAATGATTGAATGGCCACCTTTATACCAGCGACCGCAATACCCGTTTGAACCGCGATTTGACCAACTTGCGTCATCAGTCCCGCCAGTGATTCAATTGCAAATCTTCCAAGGTCCGCAAAAGATGCGGCACCAACCAACGCTTGTCCCGCCATATCAGCGAACCCAACGGCCACATCAACCAATGCTTGATTTGCCAATTCGGTCAATTGCTCCGACAATGCTTTGGCCGTCAAAATCATGCGGTCCATCTTGTCGATGCCTTGGTCCATTTCTTGATTTGACTTCGCCAACTTCATTGTCATCACTCCCGTTGTCGCTCCCAATGTTGCAACTTTCGGCGTCAAATTCACCAACGATTCCCCCATCTTTGTGGTTGTCGTTGTTCCCGTTGTTGTTTCGTTGTTTAGATTCCCAGTAGATTCCGCAAGGTTGTCAACTTCTTCGGATGTTTCTTTCGTTTCCTTTTTAAACAATCCCAAATCGTCCTTGATTTCCGTGACGACTTGACCAAGTGATTTGAATGCCGGGACCGATACCGATTTAATTTTCTTAAACGGCTCGACCATCAATTTGTCTTTTCCAAGCAATCCGGCAACTGCATTGAATTTCCCAATCAGTTTATTGACATAGGGAATAATTGCGTTGACCAATCCACCAATGGCGTTGATACCGATGGCCTTCAATGTTTTGAAATTGTATCCAAGATAAACAAGGCCAGCGGCCAACGCCGCAACTGCTAAAATAATCAATGTGACTGGTGATGTTGCAATCTGCACGGCAACACCCCACGCCGTTGTTGCGGCCGTCGCTAACCAAGTGGCCGCACGAATGGCGGCGATGGCACGCGTCAATGAACCGAATATAAAAATAAGCGGTCCAATAGCGGCGACAATTCCACCAATCACAACAATGGCACGTTTTGCACCATCCGACATATTGTTCAACGAAGATGCCGCCTTTGCTAAAAACTCAATCAATGGGACAACGGCAACCGCTACAATCTCACCGATTGAAATCATCAACCCTTCCATTGCGGATTCCAAACGCTTGGATGCTCCGAATGCAGTGTTCCCCATGATGTCGGCCATTTCTTGAGCCGCACCACCGGAATTTTCAAATTCTTTTGTTAATGGTGATATTTGGTCAACGCCTTCCGCAAGAATCAAAAGGGCTGATTGTGCCGAACGTCCAACTTCATCTTTCGCATCCGCAAGGCCAATCCCTTGGGTTGCCAAATCTTTCAATGCTTCGGCCGTTGGCTTTCCAGTCGCACCAATTTCCGAAATGATACGGCGCAAAGATGTTCCCGCTTGACTTCCTTTAATACCAGCGTTTGCCAATACCGCCAACATTGCGGATGTTTCTTCGATAGACATTCCCGCGCTTTTCGCAACGGGTGCAACGAACTTCATTGAGTTCGCGAACGTCTCCATATCCAAAGCCGATGTGCTGAACGATGCCGCCATCACATCCGTGACACGACCCGTTTGGCTTGCATCTAATCCAAACGCGCGCAATGTTGAACCAGCGACTTCGGCAGAACGTGCCAAATCGGTCCCCGATGCTTGCGCCAATGCCAATGTTGATTCGGTGACTTTGGTGATTTCCGTGGCCGTGAAACCAAGTTTTGCGAACTCCGTTTGTAGGCTTGCAACCTCACGCGCTGAGAACATCGTCGATGCTCCCAAATCTTTCGCATTTTGTGATAAGGCTTCAAATTCTTCAGCGGTCGCACCCGACACCGCTTTGACTTTGGACATTTCTTGTTCAAAGCCTTTGAACACATTGAACGCAATCGCACCAACTGCCGCCAATGGTGCCGTCAACTTCATGGACAAATTTTTGCCCGTTTGTTGCATCTTGCGACCGAACTTATCCATTGAACGTTCGGCCTTGTTTAGACCTTTACGGAATGGCGCGATGTTCGCGGTTAGTCGGAAATTTAATGAACTAAGACTTGCCATTGGCTTTTGAGCGTTGTTTGCGTTCGTTTATTACTTCTAATATTTCGCCCCGTGTCCAAACCTTGCGGTCTTTCTTCGGCTTGCTTTCCCAAGGAAACACAATCAAATCTTTCGGCTTGATGCGTTTCTTTGTGTGCGGATTCAAAAGGATTGTTGTCATCCAACGCGTCCGTTCCCAATCTGCTTCTTCCTTTCGGTTTTGACGTTCGTTCCAACCCTCAACCATATTCCCCCACTCGCGTGGAAGTAGGTCGTAAAATTGGGACGGCATCAATCCCACTTGACCAAACGCAAACGCTTCCAACGTGTCCCATGTCGCAACGCTTGATTCACCTTTCGGCGTTTGGTCATTTACTTTTTTTCACCCGACGAAAATTGTTGCTCAAAGACGGCGAACGCCTTTTCAATCAACCCTTCATCTTCGTCAATCCAATCCGCAACATCGGCAACATCATATCTAAATGGTGCCTTTTCTTTTCTTGCGCCGTCTTTGAATCCGCAATACATCAATGTTATTGCTTGGTCCAAAGTCATATCGTCGCCAAGGTTTTCCAATTGCGCCAATGTTGTTCCCGTCATTCTTGAGAATTCACGCAAGGCGTTGAATCCGAATCGAATTGGGTGTTTACGTTCCCCGATTTCAATGATTTGTGTCATCTTGTTTGTTTTGTTGTTGTTAGGTAATAAAGGGACCGCCCGACGGACGGCCCCGAATCAATTCTTTGATTAAGCAACGGATGCTTGTGTCAATACTCCAGTGCCCGTGAATCCGAATGAATACGTCACGTTTTCTTCAACGCCCGCTTCTTGTTCGTAGCTTACGAGGTAAGCGTCGCCCGTGTAGTCGATTTCCCCACTTGTTGCAGAACCGAATTTCACTTTCACCAAAGTGCGGTTTGACAACAATGTGAAAAGGTCGTCCGGTGTGTCATAGTCACCACTAATTGAATAAGTCACCAACCCGTCGCCACTAAGTGACCAAGATTTAAGACCCTCAAGATTTTCTTGCCATCCGGCTGAATCTTTGTTTGTGGTGTCTCTCGTTTCCATTGAAACGCTTAATGATGCCGATGTTGCACGGCCGATGATGTCGTAAGTAGTTCCACCATCTTCGCTGATTTGAATCACAACATCCGTTGAATTCATGATGCTTGTTGCAGCCATTTTTTTCTTTTTTTATCGTTTACAAAATACAAAATCAATCGCGAGACACGCGGAATTTCAAATCAACTTGTGACCCAAACGTCCGCTCATCATCGCTGAACAAATCGCGTTGGCCTTCAAAGGCGCACGATTTTACTTTCACCCCGCTAATCGTTTCGTTCATTCTTATGAATGCACTTCGAACGTATTCAACGGCGTTTTGTGTGTCCGAATACTTTGTTGAAATCAACGTGATTCGGACATCTATTTCGTCAATATGCGAATCGCTTTCTTTCGACATACTTGTGGTAATATTCGCCACCTCGTAAATCGCGAACGGCGTCGCTTTTGTTTGCGCTCCTATGACTGGAAACACGCGTCCACCAAACAATGTGTTCAATGCTGAATCGCTTGTGAACTTTGATTTGATAACCTTCCCAATCATATTCGTGCGGCTTTTACTTGTTTATTAAGGAACCCACGCATCAATCGTTTGAACTCATTTCCAACACCCGCGGAATTGCTTGTTCTTGCGCGTCTCGCAAAACCTTTGTTTGGTCCGTTATATTGTCCGTCCCTTAAATATCCGTATTCCAAAAAGTGAGCAAACCAACCGCCCTTTTCCGGGTCGCTAAATGCACGCTTCACCCTTGGACCAACTTGCAATGATGCAAACGTCGCCCCACGATTCACACGCGTGGTGATGATGCCCATTGATTTCTTCAATTGTCCTTTGGTAATTTCTGCATAGATTCCGCCGTTTCGGTACACTTTAAATGTTCCCGAATCAATGTCCTTGATTTCGTCTTTGTATGCCTTCAACATCGGCTTCAAAGACTTGCGTGCAATGCGACGAATTTGTGCAGTCGTCACCCCATCATGTAGGTTTTCCAATTCCTTGAAAGCACGTTCGAATTCCTTCTTGATGTCCTTTTCATCAAAGCCAATGAAAGCACCACCCGAACCACCGCCCGTGCGTTTGCTTCTTGCCGACATCATTCTTTCCGCAGTTGTTCCCATTAGTCCGCAAATCTTGTCACAATCTTTTGGAACGACTTGCGTGAATCCGCGTTCAAAATCGCTTCGATTGTGTAGGTTTTGTTGTCGTATACAATTTGCATTTGCTCGTTTATGTCCGAGCGGTAACGAATGAAAAATTCCACACGTTTGGTTGCAACCATTTGGTTGCCTTCTTCACCTTCATTCCCGCTTTTTTCCACCACCTTCGCCCAAACATTGGCCAAGGTTGTGAACGACAAAATCACTTCACCGAAATCATCAGTTGATTCCGTGAACGATTGAATCGTGATTCTGCGGTCTAATTGTCCCGATTGGTCAATCATTAGAATGTAAAGATTCGATATGGGTTCCACAAATATTCGGATGCCGTTGGCAGTTGACGAACGCGGTCCATTCTTTGGTCGTACAATTCCGATATGACCAACATCATCCCTTGAATCAACGGCTTTGGAATTGCCGAAACGTCAGTCCCTACAACATAGCGAACAATTAATTGATTGACGACACCCGCCCCCGTTGTCCATCCACCGATGGATTGAATGCGTGCGGGTTCCGATATCAAATCGGTTGTGTACAACGATGACGGAATCACCGCCGTTGAACCGATTTCATCCACATAAGAAACCGATGTAATTGATGCAACTGAACCGCGTGATAAATACAACAAGTTCGATTGACCATCCCAATGATTGCGTGGGAACTGGTCAAAATATTCGTCTATTGTTGAAGTCACCAAAACGCGTCGTGTGTAACTTTCACACATTTGACGTGCGGCCGTAATCAATGCCGAAATCAATGTGTCGTCATCGCTATGGTCAACGCGCAAAAAATTCTTTGCTTCCGTCAATGTGATGGGTTCGGACGCCGCGGGCGTTACAATATCAATTGCCATTTCTTATCGTGTTTCCTTTGTAGTGTTTTTCTTCACCGCCTTCTTTGCGCGTGCTTTTGGTGCTTCGGCAATTGCCTCACAAAAACCCGCATTCAAAAAATCGGTCAACATCTCATCGGAGTGGATTTCCACCACCGCGTGTTTGCGGTAGTGGAATCCGTTACCCGATACAGATTTCAAAAATCTGACTTTCATATCGATTAGGCTTGAGCCAAGTATTTCACTGCACGGCTATCAAGAACCTTCGCATCCTTACGAGCGTAAGAAACGAAACCAACTTCTAATTCGTCCATGTAACGCTCGTTCAAACGTACCATTTGAACACCACCAGCAGAACGAACAACGAACTTGCTGAAGTCAGCCGCCAACAAAGTCTTTTGACCCGTTGTGATTGCTGATGCCATATCGTTGTTGTAGTATAGGTTGAATCCAAATAATTTGTCTGGCTGACCCGCTTCCATCGATGGGATGAAGATTGGGAAATCGTTGGCACTGCCCAGCCCTAAACTACGAATCACAGAAATTACAGAATCGTTGGCCATAAGCCCGAAGGTTGGCTTGTTTCTATAACTTGGGTCGATTGAGTGGATAAGGTCCAAGATATCGTCAGCGGCGATTGCCGTTGCAGATGCCGCGGTGTTCCCTAATGTTGCACCCGTGATGATACCTTGTGGTTGGCTTGAGCCAGTACCAGTAGTGAATGCCGCGTTTGTTGCGCGTGCGATTCTTTCGCCCATTGCTTCAGCAAGGAACGCGTTCAAATCGAATGCGTTGTCTTGCAACAATTGCATTGAAACGCGAACTTGTGATGCGTAGTTGTAAGCAGACAATTGCGCGTTTGCGAATGTCATATCTTGAACAGTTACGGCCGCCGCTTCAGAAGTTAAACCAGCATCAGTTGCCGTGTCGTTAATTGTTGGGTAATCCAACAATGCGCCACCCGCAGTGTTCAATTTTTTAGCTAAACGCTCAACCTCACCGGTGAACAATGTCGCCATATCCAATTCGTTGCTGAAATCTTGAGGTACTAAGAAACCACCCAAAGAATCAGTTCCAGCGATTTGCGTGCTTGTTCCACGTAATTCAGCCATCATTGAACGCTCGTTGCTATTCAATGCACCCATTCCGTTGCGTAGGTATTTCTCGAATGCACCTTTGCGAGTTGCTTTTGGAGCCGCTTCACGAACTTCAGCATTTGCCGCCAATTCTTTCTTCATCTCGGCAGTGCGCTCGATGATGTCGATTTGTTCTTTGATGCTTCTTGCATCTGCTTCCATTGCGTCGAATTTCGACTTTTCTTCGGCGTTCAATGAACGTCCTTCTTTTTGGGCGTTTTCAACGATGTTCGTTGCGCCTTTGATTAGTTCCGCGCGTTGTCCGCGTAGTTCGATGTTTTTCATCGTGTTAAAAATTTAGAATTTTACTTTTATACAAATAAAGGTCGGAACCTTCTTCCTTCGTTTCCACGACTTCGGATTCGGTATTTTCTACCGATGCCGCTTTCGCTTCTTCTTTGGTTTCCGTTTCCAAATCGCGCTTCAACTCCGATGTTGCGTCCGGATAAGCCGGTTGGCTTACTGGGCTTACATCAAGCAAACGTGATACTTTTTCAATGATTCGGTAAGTTACACCATCGCGTTGTTCCCATCTATCCTTTTCAATAAGGAACGCGAATGAACTTTGATTGACGTCGCCGCGCTTCATCAATTCCGCCAAATCATTGGCATATGTTGTGTTCGGTAAATCAACCTCATAAAACAAACCGCGTTTGTCCGTGCTGATTCTTAATGTGCCACTTGACACACGTCCCAACAATAAATTTTCGTCGTGGTTAAAATAGGCACGAACGTCGTTGTCCATAACGCCATCGAACGCACCCGTTGCAATTTGTTCGTAGAATCCACCCATCCATTCGGAATCCGAATTGTAAACGGCGGCATAACCACGAATCGTGTTTCCATTTTGTTCCGCGTTTTCCATGCGGAATTCGCGTTGTTCTTTTACGACTGAAGACTTGCGAACCTCAGCGTCGAATTTTTCTAATGTGCTAAATCTATGGACAACGTTCAACACTGGTTTGCGCTCAACGTATGCGTCCGATTCGGAATCGTAGCGGTAAATTCTAATCAATGCCGCCGGGTCGTCTGCCGTTCCGTTGACTTTGAATCCCGAATCCGCTTCCAATTCGCCGTCCGTTTCAACTTGAATGATTCGGCCATAAGCATTGCCGCCCGATGAGTTCCAACGCACAAAGTCACCAACCGCCAATTCGTTTGGTTCTGCTCTTTCCGTAACGAGGATACCGCGAACGCTTTCCACAACGGCCGCGTTGTTGTCGTAATGTTTGACGATGTCGAGTGATTTGATTTTCGCAATCTTTTCTTCATCGCTACCCATTGCAAAAACGCGTTCTTTTTCGATGCCGTTTGCAATGGCGAACCCTTGCAAATATTCCGCATCATTTCGCGCACTGATGATATAAATTTCCGAACCCTTTGATTTTTCTTCTTCTAAATAAGCACGGCCAATGTCATTGTTCAATGTGCCGTCAAAATCAAACGAAACGCGTTCGGCGTCTTGCTCGCTTGACATTTCCCCTTTGCCGAATGTGATGACGATTTCGTCATCGGTTTCAACAACGGATTTGATATGTCTTTCGTTGGGTTGTTCGCTTTTATCTTCTTTCATTTTTTCAATCGTTCTTTTTGCCCAATTCAACATCGGGTCGCCACCCCATGCGGCATACATAATTGAACCACAAATTTCTTTTCCGTCCTCATCAGTGAAACGACCTTGGTCGTACACTTTGGCACGTGATAAAAACGAATAGGTCCGAACCAAAACGTCGTCCGAAATCGCTTCGCCACTTGACAATTGATTGGCTCTTTGCCAACCGACGGGTGTGCCACAATCGGTGCCGTTGTCCTCGCGGTGTTTTAACGCCTTTTTAGCGTTGTTCTTTGCCCCTTCGGGGTAATCACTCCACGGCATCGTTTGCGTCGTTTTGTGGGCTTGCCACGTCAATCATATTCATTGGTTGCAAATATGCATCGCCACCATCAATCGGTGCCATATTTTCCAACTTGCGCACATCGTTTGCGCTAATCCATCCCCATTGACGTCCCTTTGTGTAGGCTTCGTATCTCGAACGAATATCACCACGCAACAATCCGTCCATGTTGAAACGAATGTAATATTGCGAATCACCGACAAACAACTTGCGATTGATTTCAGATTCCCATCTTTTCACCCACGGCAAAATCGTGTTGCGTTGGAACATTATTCCTTGCTCCTCGACGTTGGCACGTGTGGATGAATTTTCCATACTTCCCAAATATGCCAATGGCAAACGGAAAAAACGGGCGATATCTTCAACGCCGAATTTTCGTGTGCTGATGAACTGCGATTCTTGTGGGCTGATGGACATCTTTTCGACCTTCATCCCTTCTTCAAGGATGGCGGTCTTGTGTGCGTTATCCAATCCCGCGTTGCGTTGTTGCCACGAACGAATCAAACGCTTATATGCTTCGTCGCTTAGGCGTCCCGGATGTGTTAAGACTGCGGAAACGTTTGCGCCGTTACCAAAGAACGAACCACCGAATTGGTCGGCCGCTAATCCAAGGCCGATTGATTCACGTGCGGATTCAATGACCGACTTTCCAATGATTCCGTCGAAACCTAATCCAACAATGTGAATCATTTCCGAATCGTCGAACGTTTCTTTTTTATCGACTTGATAGAACTTTTCTTCTTTATAGACCTTGACTTGAACGCGGTCCGGATGAATCGGAATCAATTGGATTGGATTCCCAGCGGCATCGCGTTTGATTGCGATGAACGCATTCCCGTGCAAACACAAATGTGCTTGACACGTTTCGCGGAATGTGAAATCCGTCATCATCGCATTTGGATGATGAATCAATTTGTTGATTGGATGGCCTTCAGCATCTTGAACGATGCCGTCCGCGGTTTGCTTAACGCTCCACGGCAATGTTGCCATTGTTTCGGAAATAACACGAACGGCACCAAAGACGGCGGACAATTGCATCGCGGTGTTTTCCGTGACGGCAATGCCCGTTTTTGATTCGTTGTCGCTGAACATCCATTCGGCGGGGTTCGCCAATGATGTTGATGGGCGGTTCGGATTGGAACGAAATGCGCCCAAAATGCGCCCGAATAAATTTTGATTTTCGGCCATTCGGTTGAAAATGATTGTACAATTCGGGGTGAATATACAATATCATTTGCAATGAAACAATAGACAAAAAAAGGGGACGTCACCACAACGTCCCCTACCAAACCAAAACACCAATCGGAGCAGAACGCCCCGTGGTTCCCTAAATGCTTTTGTGAATTGCCGAATTTCTTTTCAAACGTTCGTTCAATGCTGAACGGCTAAATGAAACGTATGTCGTGCATTCTTTCAATACGATTCCCGATGGAGTGATTGATTCCACCAAAAATTCCTTTCCCGTGCGCGTCATCTCGATGATGTCGCCAACCGATATGTCGTCAACTGGTTCCATGTTCGGTTTGTAATGTACGGAATCTTTTGTCGTTGTTGTGTAATACATAGGCGGAAATTTTTATGGCGACCCTTTCGGGCCGCCTTTGGTTTTTTATTTTACTAAATAGCGGTAATGTGGTTTTTGAATTTCGCCACCCGCGATGATTGTCCACGCTTTAACAACCTTTTCGCCATCGGTGATTGTGGTTGTGATGTTTACGTCTACATATCCCGTTGTCATCTCAATCTTATCTTGGTTCAATCCTTTCTTTTCGATTCTCAATGCCAACTTCGCGATTGAGTTGGTGTAGTGCTTTTCTGCCGCTTTAACCATTCTTTCAACGTGGTCATTTACATCGCCGTTGAAAAAGTATGATGGCAATCTCATAAGTTTACGTTGATTCGCCCAATATTGAGATTTGCCAACTAATTCAAATGTCTCTTTATACGCTTTGCTAATCCATTCTTTTGTTTGTGCGAAATCTTCTTTTGCCCATTCGATTGTCATTTCGATGTAAGTCTTTTTCAACTCTTGTGTTTCTGCCGTTAGTCTTTCTGAAAGTGTCATTTTGTGGTTGTTTTGGTCACCGCTTCATTGCGATGGTGTAAACATACAACAAAAAACCGAATTCACAAATCGTGAAGAACTTTTTTTCAATTTTTTTTTATTGGCTTCTAAATCAGTGCGAAAAACATTGATGATTTCCCCATTCAAAAGGACGCGCACAATGTACCCGTCACCCGTTTCAGCAATCCACGGCGTGAACCCATTTTCAAACAACATCAATCCCAATTCGCGGGCATCTTCCATTTTCATCATAACATTCGAATTCCTTGCGATTCATATGTGGACGTTCCCGTCATATCTTTTCCCTCCATCGTCATCATCTCGCCCAATGCCATTATCATAGCAATGATTCCGTCAATCTTGTCACCCGCTTTTGATTTGCTGAACTTCACATTCTCGGCATCGTCTTTTTTTGTCACCACATTCGCCGCCATCCATCGCATCATTCCGTGACCGCCATGATGCAACAATCGTTTCTTCACCAAGATTTCCGCGTTCTTAATCGGTGCGGTCATAGATATGAAACCTTGACCGAACGGGTCCATCTCAATCCCGGCATCCGTCAATTGTTGGACCAATGAATTCGAATTCCATCTATCAAAAGCCACGGATTGAATGTCAAAGATTTCCGCGCATTCCTTTATCTTTCTTTCAATGACCGCATAGTCCGTTGAATTCCCTTCCGTCACAATCAGTTCGCCAGCACTCACGAATTTGTCGTAAGAACCACCCGTTTGATTCCGACGTCGTTCAACGGCCGCTTCACTGACAAACAAAAACGGCACAATCTTGATGCTTTCGTCATCCATCGGGAACGCCAAAACGAACGCCGTGACATCTTCAACGGCGGCCAAATCAAGTCCCGCATATGCTTTGCGTCCTTTCAATTGTTCCAAATCTACATTGCCCGCTGATTTCATCCATTCGTCATCCGTAATCCACGACGCCAATGAGTTGACCCACTGGTTCAAATGCAGTTGACGGAATGCGATTTCCGACGACGGCAACGTCTTTGCCTCGCGCGCCATCTTTTCAAAATATTCGGGCTTGATTGAGATGCCGAAATTTGGGTTCGCCTTTTTCCAAACCTTTGGGTCGTGAATGTCATCGTCCGGGTCCGCTTCATATATAAGCGGCAAAAACGTGTCATCCTCAATCACACCTTCTTCAACTCGTTTGCCGTAAGAATACAATTCGTGGCAAATGGAATTCGTGTCGAACACTCCAGCCGTGGTGATTGCAATCATCAAAGGTTGCGAACGCGCACCCATTGACGTCGCCATCACATCCCACAAGTCGCGATTCTTCGCCGTGTGCAATTCGTCATATATTACCGCGGACGCATTCGCCCCGTGCAACAATCCAGCATCCGCCGCGACTGCTTTCAAAAATGAGTTGGTCCCGTTCAACACGATTGAGTTTTGGAACGTCTTGCAATTCTTTGTCAAGATTGCCGAGTTGCGAACCATTTGTTTGCATACCTCGAACACAATCTTTGCTTGGTCCCGTGATGATGCGCAACAATAGATTTCCGCACCTTGTTCTTTTTCAACGAACAAAATCGCCAACGCAATGGCCGCCGATAAATTTGACTTTCCATTCTTTCGCGGAATCTGCACATAGGATGTTCGGTATTGACGCAAACCCGTCTTGTTCATTGTGCCGAACATCTTGTGAATGAATTCCTTTTGCCAATCTTCCAAAAGGAAAGGTTGGTTTGCCAAATCGCCTTTCACGTGCGTGCATACGCGTTCAATGAAATTGATGATTTTGTTTGATTTTGTTTCGTCGTGTGTCATCCAATCAAGTCATCAAGTGTTTCAATCTTTTCTTGCGTCTCAATCTTTGCGCGTGATGATGCGGTCAATCCAAATTGAATCATCATCTTTTCAACCTTCGACCATGCGGCATTCATCATTGAAACTTCCGGTCGTGGTCGCCACATCAAATCGCCTTGTGCGGTTGTGGTTGCGTAGGTCGGACCTTGTTCTTTGACAACGGCGCGCGCGACTTGGTAATCTTCCCACGCATCCGATAACATTTGCAACGCCATCGCGTCGACTTCAGCGACGACGCCAAGGTCGTCCAGTTTTTGAACCAACCATTCAAATGTTTCGTTTGCAGATTGTACTGCGGGCGCGGTTGGAATGCCATCGGCTTCCAATCGATTCTTGTGTCGGCTGGCATCGTAGGTGCCTTGCGCTTTTAATATTGCCGTTGGTTTTGGCTTTCTTCCTTTTCCCATTTTAAAATATTGTTAGTTGCGATTGATGAACGCGCAAACGCTCAATCGCTTTTTCATAATATTCGGAATCGATTTCAAAACCAGTCAAATCGAATCCGCGATTGTGGCAAGCCAACGCAATGGAACCCGAACCTAAATGTGTGTCCAAAATCGTGTCAAAGTCCTTTGCGTAATTGTCCAAAATCCATTCGTACAATTGAACCGGCTTTTGTGTTGGATGAAACCTTGCGTGTCTATCTTTTGACAAGTGATATTTGAACGAACGCAACGCTCGGTTGAATGAGGTGAATGCCAGCTCGCCATCCGAAAAATCAGAATCGCCGTTTTGTTTGTCCCAATAAATCCAACCCATAGATGGACGCTTGATTTTGTCAATCATATAGTTGGCACCCCAAATGATTTGATTTCTTGACACACGAAACAATTCGTCGTAGTATTCTTGACTTGGCGTTTCGGAATCCCAAGCCTTCCCCTTGTTTTTGTATTTGCCCGAACCAAGTGTCATTTTATTCACGCTGATTCCGTAGGGCGGGTCAACAATCGCCAAATCAAATTGGTTGTCAGTCATTTGTCGCATTGCTTCAAGGCAATCCATATTTTTCAAATCAATCATTTCAATCACATTTTATCATCAACTGCCCACATCTTGACTTTAACACGCCCAAAAATGCGGTCGTGTTCGCTTTATGGGGGCGGTGATGTTTAGATTTTACCATTTTTACATTTAATACCGCCCCTCCCGTGGTAATATGCGGGCAATATCTTCATCATTCGTGTGCTTCTTTGCCCGATTTTATATTGTGACATCGATGACACATTGTTTGTAGGTTGTCCCACTCCAACGAATCGCCACCCGATTTGATTGGGATGATGTGGTCAACCACTTGGCCAATGCCATCGCATTCGACACACAATGGATGTCGTTTGATGAACATATTGCGGAGCGTTCGCCACGCACTGGTTTGATAGAACTTGTTGCGTTCCTTACGTTGCTTGCTTGCTTTGTTTTGACCTTGCAACCAAGGCCGTTGCTTTCGTTTTGGTACATTCGGCATATCTATTTTAATTTATCTTTTTGTTCGGGTTTGTAATACTTGCGCACATCACGACGTTGTTGGTCGCGCTCGACTGCCGTGATTTTTGATTCCCACCAACCAAAATGAATGTACATGTGGTTCATCATCGTTTGGTTGGTTAGCTTATAGTTTCCACCTTCTTGCGGTATATTCAAGCCACGTTGTTCCGAATACCTTTTGTCACAATGTTTGCATTGCGCACGTCGTCCACCACGTCCACGAATCAATTTGTTGAACTCAAGAATCGGTCGTTCGTTCTTGCATTTACTGCATACCTTGGTCGTCTCTTTCAAAGCGTTTTTCAATTGCGGTTTTCCTATACTTTTTAATTGCTATCACCTCGCCGTCTGCATTCTTTACAAAGCGGATGGCGTGGCTTATCAATGCCGTGTCATTCACTTCCTTAATCACTGGAACCATTTCGTGTTTGCGTATTGGCTTCGATTCACCAATCTCCATGTCCACAATCAGTTGGGCGATTGTGTTGCGGACCTTCAAATCTATCTTCATAATCCACAATATCCCGAATCGCATTCATTGAAATCATCATCAAACAATTTGATTTGGCGTTTCCATTTCATAATCTCACGATAGGTGACATCCGAACGAAATGTTCCTTTATTGTTTTCTTCAGTTTCGGCAAACCAATTCATTTTGTTTGGTTCTTTACTATTCATGTGCGACAACAACATTGGTGAACGCCACCAACATCCAACACAATTGTTCATGTAAGCAAAACGAACGGGTTGGTCTTTCCAATATTCTTCAATTGTGTCTTTATATACGTTTGAATCAATCAATGGAAATGATGGTTTGCAATATTCTATCGTCTGCCATTTGTTTTGGTTTCCATTTTTTGTTCGGCCTACAATTATTTTGACCTCGGTCATTCCATTATCGTTCAACCCTTCAATCATTCTCTTTGCACGACCCGTTTCATTTGCTCGATAACCGAAACGCATTTCAACGTCGCCACGAATGTTTTTGTGTCTCCATTCGGCGATTGGTTTTGTTTTCATCTCGGACGTACAAAAACGACGAATTTTATTTGGTAAATATCCGCTTGCGTTTTCAATCACTTGGTCAAATGTTGGTCCAGTCAACCAAGTGATTTCACGACCAATGTATTGTTCCAAATCCAACATTGTGTAAATAATGGTGTCATCTTCGGCAGTTGCGATGAACGGGGCTTGTATTCTATCTTCAACAAGTTGACGAATCTTTTCATCCGGGAACCGACATCGTTCATCCTCGATGCGTACCAATGAAAAAACATCGTAATCGGCTGGGTGATTCGCCGCGATATACGATGACGTTTTGCCACCGGATAGCGAATTGATTGTTTTCATCTTCATAAGATATGAAATTTTTCAATATCAATGTAAGCGTTGCGGCGTATCGCCTCACCACCATCAATTGATTTTTGTGTTCTCGTTTCTTTTATCTCCATCGGTACCGCTACACCATACTCATCACCTAATTCAAGGCCGATGACAACGCCGTCTTTGATTAGGTACACAATCAAGATGAACGGCACACACATCATTCGTGACATCTCAATGCCGTTCAATATCTTATCATAAGAAATCAAATAGGTGCCGAACCGCTCCATTGATTCCAATGATTCATTGCGTGATTTGAATTCAACGATGTGCGTCACCTCGTTGTTCTTTGTTGCAACGCCATCAATGAGCGCATATTTGGGCGTTGTGTGGATTTTCCATCCGTACCGCTTCAACAAGTGGTCGAACGCTAATTCTTCGAAACGTTGGTAATCTTCGTACTTCATATGGGGTTTGTTAGTTCGACAACTCGCGAACGTGCGACTTTTTTATAGTGAATGATGTTTGTTGCTTCCATCTCGTTCAATGCCTTTTGCGCGATGCGTCTTAACACGCCTTCGGTGTCTGCAATGTATTTGACGGCATCCGTTGTGGTCTTGCCTTCAATCATCGGAGCCATTCGTTTGTGGTCGTCAATAGTCCACACTCGTTCGGGTGCTGATTCGAAATCTTCTTTTTGAACCAGTTCAATCGTATCATATCCAGTGATGGTCATTTCCATCGATGGGAATTCTTTGTTCCTTGTGTATTCGGGAACGATGTCGGATGCGCCCGGTGTTGTTTCTGATTTCGCTAATGAAATTGTTGATTCTGACTTTTGGACGAGATAAGACCCCAAATGTCCCTTGGCATTTTTGTCGTTCTTGTTTTCGTGTAATACACACGAAATGTGACAATTGTTGTTTGATGTCCATTGCAACAACATTGACGCCAATGCGGTCGCTTCTTCTTCATCGTTGACGCCTTTAGATGCCAAGTCAACCACACCATCAATGACGACATATCCAATATTGTCAAACGACTTCATGACGTAGTCCGTCAATTTCAATCGTTCCTTGTTCGTGAGCAATCCACGGAATCGGTAGTGTTTGAAATTAGGTAAGTTGACGCGTGGGTCCAATCCCGCCATCGTTTGAATCCTATTCTTTGATTTTGATGCGTGCCAATCGCCTTGTTCGGTGTCAATGTAAATGTTGACCTTGTCGGCAACGTGTCCACGGATATGACCACAAACGTCGTGTTGTGATATCGCCGCCGCCATCAATGCGCTTAAGAGATACGATTTCCGTGATTTGGCTTTTCCTTGAATCAATGAAAAGTTGCCCATCGTTCCG
>ENA-OQVM01001429-OQVM01001429.1-marine-metagenome-genome-assembly--contig:-NODE-1429-length-31687-cov-4.388611_pt1 | contig 31687 bp, 32 predicted proteins | sample MGYA00237776_ERZ505498 | MGnify/ENA primary metagenome ERZ505498 (study PRJEB26159, sample SAMN06265151) | marine metagenome | isolation source: Helgoland LTER site | place: Germany:Helgoland, sampling...
GTCACCATCAACATCCGCGTCGGAGCCGTTCGGGACCCCATCACCGTCAATATCCGTGTCGGAGCCGTTCGGGACCCCGTCACCATCAATGTCGGAATCTGCACTGTTCGGGACCCCATCACCATCAACGTCGGGGTCGCTGGCATCGGGGGTTCCGTCACCATCTATGTCCCCCACGCGAGCCATGACCGTCGACTGTTCCGGACGCAGCGCACTACACATCGCATCCAAGTCAACATCTGGCACAACAATTGACGCGAGCAACAAGGGAGAATCGAATGTGTTGCCAGTTTCATCTCCGATGGTGTAAACCGCCTGCAAGCTCAGGGCAAGCAACGAGGAATCACTAAAATCCGGTTCGTCGGGAGCCTTCACCTTGAACGTGAGCTCAAGCTCATTAGACTTCGGCTCTTCAACTTGCTGGATCTGTTCGCTCGTTTCCGTCGTCCCGTTTTCACTCCACGCCGTCCGCAAGTTGACGCTGCCCTTTTCAATTGCACGCGTACCCGTCAACGTGACCGTGTACTCGTACGATTTCCCAGCCAGCACCTCTGTTGGGCCTTTTACTTCGACCTCAGCCTCTAGCGGGGCTGGCGTACCCCACACGACGTAAAGAAACCAAGTTTCGCTCCCGTTCCGCTCGTACTCGCCGACGATTTCCCCACCAGCGACCTTCAAGCCCTGTTCCTGGCAGTCTGTCTCTGCATCCTTTTGGTACCCATACTTATACCCGTCTTCCTCCTGCAGCAGCCACTGTCCAAAATCCTGCAGTTCGCCCGGATACCGGTCCGCACGTAGGTGGCTTACCTCCGGTGCGCCTTGCAAAGAAGCCGTGGTTGTCCCAGCCATGCAAAGTTCATGTCCATCCGGCATTGATAATGATCCTGGATCGACTCCGTCGTACCCAAGTTCGGTAACTTTGAAAAACGGCCAATAGCCCTGTACCCGCTTAACCGACTGCCCGTCTTTTTCCTCGTCCTTAACCCACTGCAACCATCCGAGGATCGCTGGATCCTTCAAGTATGGGTCTCCGAGTCCGTTATTCCCCGCGCACTCGTCCGTAATAGGCTTGAAGGGAAGGTTAGCAAAATGCTCGTCGAATTTTGTGAGGTCGAAGTAGGAGTCAGGGTAAGCAAAATTCACCTTTGGGAGATATTGAAAGCTTGCACATGGTTGAATAAGTGACTCATCATATTTCTTCCCCCCCTTGAGTTCCGGCCAGACGCTGTCGTCGGGCCATTTCTCGTAACCCTTTTCGGAGTACACCTCGTAAACAGGGTAACCCTGCCACTCGACACCAGGGATCGGTTCAGGGCGAACCTCAGAATCATGATTGGCCTGCGCGGGAGCCGCAACCCCCACCAGGCCAGCAGCAACAACACCAACTGCGCTAACCGCCGCTACGAGGCGACCCCAAGACTTTTTCTTCACACCATTCACTTCCTTCAACTATTTAGGTCTCATCCGTAGGCGCCATGACAGCTTGCATGAATATGAAGCCAAACGGTAGGTAAAGCAAGAGCCTGCATCAAAATAAAACAAACTGGGCACTTTTGTTTCACCCCCGCTTTGGGGGGATTTTCCCGACCACCCCATGACTGCGGCCCGCTCACGCGGTTACGCCTAATCGATCCCCGCGACCCTGGCGAACGTGTCCGCTGCCTGATCGGCCTGCTCAGCAAGGACATGCGCGTAAACCGTGCTGGTGACCATCGCATCCTTGTGACCGAGCCTGTCTGCCACGACGTGTAGTGGCTCCCCCGCGGCTAGGAGGAGGGTCGCGTGAGTATGCCGGGAATCGTGCAAGCGAACACCCGAGATGCCAAGCTTCTTTCTGATGCGACCCCAATGCTGGGTGGCGGAGGCGGGCTTGACGTTGCTGCCGTCGGGCTTCGTGGTGATGAAGTCCTCATCGCCTGCCCAATGCTCGCCGAGTTGGAGTCGTCGCTGCATTTGCTCCTTGCGGCAGGCGCGGAGCACGAGAAGAGTCCCGTCATCGAGGGTGACGACTCGCGGATTGCCGCTCTTGGTGGATGTTTCTCGCCGCTCGCTTCCCACTTGAACGATGTTGGATCTGATGGTGACGGTTCGCTTCTCCCAATCGATGTCGCGCCAGCGGAGGGCGAGCAGCTCACCTCGACGGGCGCCCGTGAAGAAGGCGAGGCGGTAGAACGCCTCCCACTCAGTCCCGCGCGTTTCGTCCAGTAGTGCCCGCATCTGCTCGGTTGTGAGTGTTTGCTTCTCGGTCCTGGTGACGCGTGGTTTCGTGACGCGGTCGCAAGGGTTGGAGTGGATGATCCCGGAGACATGCCACGCGTGCTTGAGCACCATGGACAGGACTGCTGTCGCGTACTGCACGCTCCTTGACGACAGGCCATCGCCTAACAGGTCCTTCTGCATCGCCTCCACATGCGTGGGCTTGATCGATTGCACCTGCTTGGCGCCGAGCATGCGACTGAGCGTGTTCACTTTGTCTCGGTAGGAGTTGATGGTTGTGTCCTTCAAACTCTTGATCCTGAGTCTTTTGCGTCAGCAACCCAGCGAACGCTGGTCGCATTGATCGCTTGAGGAACACAACGACACTACCCGGTTAATAGGTGAACGTGTCCTACTTCTCATTTTATTCGACAGCGTCTAGCCTGATCGTGTGATGCTCTCAATGTTTGTTCTGTGGCTGTTTGTGTTCGCCGGGATTGCCAAGAAGTGGCGTTGGACGCCCGCCCTTGCAATTCTCACGCTCGTATGGACGCTAGTGCTGCTCCGGTCCCATATGACCGATCCGATTCCACTGAACTTTTAAGGCGCCTAGGAGCAAACATGTCTGACAAAAATACACTTACCTTTTCGCGTCTGATCAATATTGCTGCATTGCTAGGGCTTCTCGGTGTCCTCGCCGGGTCACTCCACTTGCAATTTGGGGTGGGTGAACAGCCATGTCCGCTTTGCCTGGTCCAACGCTCAGCAATGATCGGACTTGCCGTTGGCCCAGCCATGAACCTTCTTTGGGGGATGCGGGTTCGCCATTACGCGCTCAGTATTTTGGCTGCAGTGGCAGGTGGTGCGGCGAGCACCCGACAAATCTTGCTCCACATTGCCGACCCGGCCGATCCTGGTTACGGACCCGCTATTTTCGGGTGGCATCTCTACACGTGGGCCTTCGTAACCTTCTTGGTAGGTGTCGTTGGGTGCACGATTCTCATCATGTGGAACAGGCCCTTTGAAATCAATGACAAGGGCGTAATGACGAATCGGGGCGAATCACCTAAATGGATGCCCATCCTCGCACTTTGGGCAATAATTTGGGTTGTCCTGGACCTTGTCGTTATCGCGGTATCCGTTGTACCAGAGTGTGGTTTAGGCATGTGCCCGGACAATCCACCCGACGGTCCAAGCGTTGGTGACTTCACGGCCTGGCTGTTAATTCTGGGAACTGGAGTGTTGGCTGCGGTGATCGCCTTGATTGTTGACAAACAGGTGCGGGCTCGAGACCTCTCACTTACGCAGTAGTGTCGACAAGTACCTGTCAAACACTGAAGCAACCTCTCGGCCTCCAGCCGATTTAACTTCCTGAACAGGTGATCCAAATCCTTCAGCCTGGGTGATCGCAATTCGTTCAGGCAAATACGGTTTAAGAATCGCAGGCTTGCCATACAGGCTTCCCAGTTCACTCATGCGGTACTGGTGTTCCTCAGCCGCTGACCTCACGCGATTCACTACGATTCCTGCAAGTTTTAAGTCAGGGTTGACACTCTTGCGAATTTCTTCGACTTCGGCCACCGCGCGCTCAACACCTTGTGCCCCGAAATAAGAGGGTGTTGTGACAACGAGGGCTAGATCAGAGGCGGCGAGGGCTTCACGTGTGAGCGCGCCCAAGGAAGGTGGGCAGTCAACGAGGACCAGGTCGTAACCTTCAAGTTGGCGCAATGCCTTTGCCAGTTTTGGCTTAAAGGGTGATTGACCGGCATGGGTCCACGAATCGAACCGGATCACACTTGGGTGACTTGCCAGCACATCCACCTCACCTGGGCCAATTTCCCAATCACACGGGGTGAGTGCACCCTCGATTTCCGCCCGCGTTGGATGCTCTAGGACATTTGCGACAGAGGTCTTAGAGGGGCGGGTCCTTAGGATCGAGGTGGCGTTGCCTTGAGGGTCAAGGTCAATCACGAGCGAAGCGAGACCTCGAAGCGTGGCGGCACCCGCCAACCCCAACGTAACCGAAGTTTTTCCCACTCCACCTTTGAGACTCATAACACTCACGATTGGCATGTGCCTATTGTTCACGTTTCCCGCGCCAAGTGCAAATATTGTGTACTCAAAGTTTGAAAGGTGTCATTTTTGGATTCACGTGAACTCGAGGTACTGTAATTTCATGTTTTTGATCTTTCCCGCAATAAGTAAGTCAGCGGCCATTACGGCGGCCCTCAGCCTATTCGCCAGCGTGGCCCTCACTGCAGTTCAATTACCTTCGGCACAGGCGGCCGAAGTTGGTGAATGCTACAACTACAAGGCCAGCGGGACCAAGGATCAGGCTGCCGCCTCTTCATCTATTGACTGTCTTGCCCCGCACACAGCGCAGACCTACTGGAGCGGGACGCTGCCTTCGAATTTTGGTGTTCCAGCAAAGACCAGAACAGCTGACCGACTGAAAGTGACCAAGCCTTGCACGGTCAAAAATATGAATACTTTCTTATCGTTACAGAACCGGAAACTTCCGAGTCGTTTTCAGAGCGTATCCGTTTTTCCCAGCCAAGCCCAGTGGAAGGCTGGGGAACGCTGGGTCCGCTGCGATGTCGTGTTCAAGGCTGGAAAGAGTTACAAGGCTCTCTCGGTTCCCATGGCTGAATTTGTTGCGTCGACCCCTGCGTCTACCTTAAATTTTTGTACTCCCAGCACCCCTGGCAACAGAACAACCAGTGCCTACCCCTGCACGAATACTAAGAAAAATTGGATCATGGTCCTAGAGCGTGATTTAGGAACAACTCCGACCAAAAAATTCCCTGGCTCTCGAACCGTTGAGAGACAAACCAAGCGAATCTGTGAAAAAGCAGCCAAGCCTTATGTCACTCTCAAGAAGTATTACCCCTGGTGGGCAATTTGGCCAACCTCAACTGGTTGGTCGCGCGGGGAACGAACCGCGCAATGTTTTGTTCCCTATAAAGAGTTTGTCAAAAACACCACTAGTCAATGACCGGTCTCTTTGGGCCGATTCCCCAAGAGATGTAATTCCAGAACCAGTCAGCAAGAACGGAAATCCGGTTCCTTCCGCCCGCTAAATAAAACACATGCAATCCCAACCACACGAGCCACGCGAGTGTGCCGCGCAACCGGAGTCCGTTGGGGAGTTCAACAACAGCACGCCGGCGCCCGATTGTGGCCATCTGTCCTTTGTCTTTGTATGTGAAGGCAGTTGGCTCTTGGCCGTTCAGTAGTTTTTCGATGCTCTTTGCGACATATCGTCCTTGTTGCATTGCAACGGATGCGACCATGGGAAGTGGCCGGTCACCTTCACCGACGACATGAGCCAGATCCCCAAGGACCCACACATTGGGGCGTAGTCGAAGTGTTTCCGAGACCATCAATCGATTGGAACGGTCAATCTCCCCGAGCACCTTCCACTCGGACGGAGCCGCCACGCCTGCCGCCCAGATAATTGTTCCCGCCGGCAAAACTTCACCAGACTTTAAGTGAACGTCGCTTGGGTACATACGGTCCACCGCACTGTCGACTTTGACATTAACACCAAGTTCTTCTAGGTCCTGCTTCGCGTTCTCGGAGGATTTCTCGCTAAAAGAAGGGAGCAGTCGAGGTCCCGCTTCAACTAACGTGACCGATGCATGTTTCGAAATAGCGGGAAATTCCCGAGTCATGCTCTTTTGCAACTCCGCGATTGCGCCTGACACTTCAACTCCTGTTGGGCCACCGCCAACAACAACGACCCGCATTGCCTCTTTTGGCTTGGTCCCCGTTTCAACATCTTCGTAGGTTTGCAAGAGTCGGTTGCGAATTGCCCGTGCCTGGTGCAAGTCTTTCATTTGCAGGGCATTCTCCTCAACCCCAGGAATTCCAAAGGTTGTTCCGGTGCTACCAACAGCAAATACCAACTCATCGAAGTAGAGCACACGACCGTCCTCGAGCCGCACGTTATTCGCATCTAATGAAACTCTGATTACCTCCCCACGAATAAACTTGACGCCAGGAATCGCAGCACGGATCGGGTACGCGATATCGTCTTCGGGCAGCCCGCCCGTAGCTACCTGATAAAGAAGTGGTGCAAATAGTTGATAAGAGTGCCTGTCGACAACGGTCACTTCGAATTTCCCTGACTTCGCGAGTGAAGTAGCGGCCGTTAACCCTCCAAACCCCGCACCAACCACCAACACTTTTTGTCTTACATCTACCTGTGTTGCGGTCACCTCAAAGGACTCCTTGGCTCAGATTCAGGAAAAATAGTTTCACCGACAGATTCAGTTGCGCTCAGTCGGTCGCGCTGCGAGTCTGATAACTCAATGCGCATGGATCGAACAATGGAGTCGATAGTCACCGGCTTGGTCGCTCCGGGAATTGGAATCATTGTGGGTGAAAGGCTCAGTAGCCAGGCAAGTGTGACTTCCTGGACTGACGCGGCGTGCTCAGCAGCCACGACGGCGAACTCACCAAATTGCGAACCAAGAGTCTTCGCATTGTCAGAGCCACCCAGTGGAGACCATGGAAGAAATGCGATTCCTAGTTCTGTGCAACGTTCTAAGACTTCTCGGTCCTCCCGAAAGCGCGGTGAGAATTCGTTCTGAACGGAAACTAAACCACCCTCACCCGGACCACCGAGAATCTCGAGAGCGACTTCAAGTTCAGCCAATGTTGCGTTGGAAATCCCAACTTCTTGCACCCAACCGAGATCACGCAGGTCAGAAATGGCCCGAATTTGATCTGCATAGGTTTCCCGAGAGTCGTGACGGTGAAGTTGGTACACGTCAATGACAGTGGCGCCAAGCGCCGTCATACTGCCCTCGCAAGCTGCCTTAAGCCCGGCCGCACTCCCGTCACGTGACCATGTTTCGCCTTCACCGCGGGTGATTCCACCCTTGGTTGCAACGATTACGTCTGAGATATTTGCTTGGCCCGTGTAAAGTGCAAATGCCTCAGCCAACAGTGTTTCGTTGTGACCGACGCTGTCCCAACTTGGCGCATAAATATTCGATGTGTCAATGAAGGTGATACCCAAATCAAGTGCTCGGTGAATCGTTGCAATGGCCTGCTCGCGGTGACCCAACATGTGGCTGAACGACAATGGCATCGCGCCTAACCCGATAGCGCTTACCTGCCATGACCCGATACGGCGTTGGGGAAGGGCAGAAAGTTCACTGGGCATGCCTTCAGTCTACCCCCACCAGAATTATCCGCCTTGCTCTGAAAGTTCGTCTGCAGCCTGGATCCACTGCAGTTCGATTGTTTCCTTGGATTCATTGAGTTCACGCAGTTCCACGTCACACTGAGCAACTCGCTCGAAATCATGAGAAAACTCAAGCATTTGGTCGTGAACTACTCCGATTTGAACCTCGATTTTCGACAGCTGCCGCTCAAATTTATCCGTAGCTTTACGTAACTCGCGTTCCCGTGCCGGGCTTAGTTTCGATACTTTCATACCAACTAAATTGTTTCCAGCTCCCGTTTTTACAGTTGCATTTGCCAACATCTTGCGACGCGAATCAAGGTACTGCTCAATGCCACCTGGCAGATCCGTAAAGGCCTGATCCCCCATCACTGCAACGAAGTTGTCGCACACTCTCTCCAGAAAATAGCGATCATGGGAAATTATTATGAGGGTTCCAGGGAAGCCGTCAAGCAAGTCCTCCAGCGCAGCCAGGATCTCAACGTCGAAGTCGTTAGTGGGTTCGTCGAGTACCAGAACGTTTGGCTCAGACATGAGAATTCGAGTTAACTCGAGGCGCCTACGCTCACCCCCGGAAAGTTCTCCGACGCGGGTGAACTGACCGTCGTGGTCAAAACCTAATCGTTGACACACTTGGCTTGCGCTGAGCTGCTTTCCCTTACCCAATTCAATGTAATTGGCGACATCTGACACTGTATCTATCACGGTTTTGGTGAGATCTAAGTCTGCAAGATTCTGACTCAATACGCCAGTTTTGACGGTGACGCCCTCGACTCGCTTGCCAGCTAGCAATGGGATTTCCCCCAGAACCGAGCGGAGCACTGACGTCTTCCCAGCACCATTGGGACCCAATATTCCGATGCGCGCACCAGGTGCGATGTTCCACGTAATGTGGTTAATCAACGTTTTGGTCTCAAATCCAATTTTGGCGTCATGGAGTTCATAGACAGTTTTTCCCAAACGCGCACTTGCAAACTCGAGTAATTCAACGGCGTTTCGCGGTGGTGGTTCAGCCGCGATCAATTCGTTTGCCGCGTCAATGCGGAACTGTGGTTTGGTCGTGCGCGCCGGCGGGCCACGTCTGAGCCATGCGAGTTCCTTGCGCATCAAATTTTGTCTGCGAGCCTCACTCACAGCTTCTTGACGCATGCGCTCCGCCTTGGCCAGTACGTATGCGGAGTAGCCGCCTTCATACTCTTCAACATTTCCGCCAACGACTTCCCACATGTGATCGCAGACCTCGTCAAGGAACCAGCGATCATGGGTCACCGTGACGATTGCAATTTTCGGGCGATTCTTTAGGTGAGCAGCAAGCCAGGCAATTATCTCGACATCTAGATGGTTTGTAGGTTCGTCCAGAAAAAGGACATCAACTTCGCGGATTAACTGCTCCGCCAAATAGGCCCTGCGTCGCTCGCCTCCTGAAAGATCGGAAATATTCCGGTCAAGCTGCTCTGAATCGAATCCACCGAGCAGGGCCGTGAGGATCTCACGCACCCCCGAATCACTTGCCCACTCGTGTTCGTCTCGATCACCCAAAACGTGACTTCTAATTGTGGCATCTGGTTCGCTTATTCCTACTTGATCAAGTTCACCGACAACAACACTCGCACCGCGAGTCACACGACCAGAGTCGGCCGGTTCCGTTCCCGCAAGAACTCGGAGCAACGTGCTCTTGCCCGCACCGTTTCGACCAACAACTCCGATTCGCTCTCCCTTGCCCACACCCAGTGAAACATCCCGCAAAAGTGGGCGTTCACCAAACGCCTTTGACACGTTCTCACAGCTCAGCAGATTCACTTGTTGGGGGGAGGCCACCGGGACATCATGCCTACATGGCCGAAAACGCTTGCGATCGGTCCATATCTGCGGAATGATTCTGACACTTCGGGGGCATGATTCCGAGAGGGCGTGAAGAAATTATGCGACTAGGCCGAAATATTGAATCTGCCAAATCAGCCAGTTCCCCAGCCAATCCCATTGCCTTGCCTTCACTGGGAAACGGTGTCAGCACGCCAATCCGTCTGGAGGACACAAGGCAATTATTGGAATCGGTTCGCCTTGAAGAACTACACGCTGAAAACCCAGAATTCTATATCGACTGGATGGGTGTCCAGACCCGAATTGACATGCTGCCATGGGCCCCGTCTGAACTTAGTGGGACAACTTCGAAAACTCTCCCCATCCCTGACGACTCATATCGGTCTGAAGCGTCCGAGTATGCCGCCCTGGCTCTAGCCATAAATAGGGCCAAAGACACCTTTTGCATAGTTGAAGTTGGAGCAGGGTGGGCCCCTTGGGTCGTCTCCGGCCTGGTAACCGCAAGCCGAATGGGTCTGCGCACGCGTGGTTTAGCTATCGAGGCCAACTTGGAACGTGCGCAATGGGCACTCGCGCATGCAAAGGACAACGGTATCGACGCCGAATTGATCGCCGGAAGCCCGATTGAAATGGTTGAGTCAATTCGTTCGAGCACAGCACACATGCAAGTCGTTCACGCTGCTGGTTGGATTGAAAACACGTACTTAAGTTTCCCAGCGGTTGCATCCGAGGACATGGGGGTTGCAGTTTGTACCATGACAGATACAAAGACTGACTATCGCGGCGCTCACCTTCCCCACGTGGAAGTTCCAGCAATTTCCCTTTCTCAAATTCTTGATGCCCTTGCTACCCGCATTGACTTCCTACACATTGATGTACAGGGGGTTGAATTCGAACTTCTCAGCAGTGAGGCAACTGCAATCCAGAGTCACGCCGTAACCATGGGAATCGGAACTCATAGTCGCCTTGCTGAAGGGCAATTACAGAAATTCTTCTTGTCACGGGGATGGGGATTACGCATTGATGAGCCCTGCACAGCCGAGTTCACCATGACACGACCAACACTTGAAGGTTTCACGGTTCAAGACGGGTTTCAACTTTATGAAAACCCTTTCATGCTCGACCAAATTAAAAGCTAGCCGAGCGTGCGGTGGACTTGCCTAGTACAGCCTGCAGGACCGCTAACCCTTCTGTGCTGGCTAGAAGGCCCATAGCTTCGCCTTTCTTTAACTCCAGTCGCTTGAGCAGAATATCTGACCAATTGCCTTCGATTTCCCGAGCAATCTCTACAAAAGGCTCAGTACCTCGGGCTGACTGAGCAATAATTTCAAACCACAAACCACCATAGAAAATATCGATCCCACGGGACGCCTCTGAGATTAGTTTCATTAAGTCATGCGGTGTGCACGGATTCGGGACTTCAGCTGTTTCCAAGCGTAGAACCACAACTTCATTTATGTACAGCAATGTTTCTCTAAGAAGCTGATTACGATCCTCAAAGTGATAAAGCAATACGCGATGACTGGTTCCAACAGATTCAGCCAATTTTCTCAGTGATTGATTGACTCCACCAGCAATTAACTGCTCACTCAAAGCCTTGATCAAAGCCAGCTTTGATTCCGAGAAATCACTAGAAGTGAATGCTTGAACCTTTGACACTTTATTAATGTACCATATGGTACATTTTTTCAATGGCCTGGACTTTCCTCGGAATTGCAATTATCTGCGAGGTGCTTGCGACAACCGCATTGAAGCTTTCCAATGGCTTCTCCCATGCCTGGTGGACCATTGCATCTATTGGTGGATACGCGTTGGCCTTTGTCATGCTTTCACTTTCCGTGAAAACCCTTCCTCTTGGTTTGGCATACGCCATTTGGGCTGGGGTAGGGACTGTCACGGTGTTTCTAATTTCGATCATTGCGTTCAAGTCTGGTGCGCAACCAATTGCATGGGTGGGAGTCGTTTTGGTGGCAGTAGGGATAATCTTTCTCAATGTTGGCAGCACAACCCACGCCTAAATCACGTCGATTAGGTCAGGCAGTTGACTCAATCCTGAACACGGGGATATCTCGCACGATATTGCGTTCGTACATTCGGTACGAAGACCATGCGTCTCCCAACTTCTCATAAATGCGAGCAGCCACTTCACCTTCGAGTTCCACGAACTGGGCCTCGCTCACTTCACCGTCTATCTCAATGGTGCCCGACGAATGTGCACGCACGTTGAACACCCAGCCAGGAATCCTCTCCTGTCCAGCATTAGATCCAGCAATCCCCCAGCCTCCAGAATCAGGGACCGCAAGCAAGGGTGTCTTTCGCCATTCCCCACTTTTACGCCCGAGTGTGGTGATCCACACAACCTGTGCTCCACCTGGAAACCTTCGGCCCAACTTCCCACGGCTCACCGCGTAAACAAACCTATGAAGAGTTGTTGTGCTGCGCAATGCGAATCCCCAAATGCGATCATAATTTTTGGAGCCCATGATCAACCAAAACAATTCGCTGCAGCAGCATCAATTGCCGTCGCAAGTTCAAAATCTAAAGACGTAATACCTCCAGCAGAATGAGTGCTGGCAGTGAACGTGACGGAAGTCCATCGAATATCAATATCAGGGTGATGGTCCATTTCTTCCGCAGTTTTCGCAACGCTATTCACCAGCGCGATCGCTTTTTCGAAACTCGGCGCAGTGAACTCACACGACAAACCGCTTTCACGTCTGGTCCACCGATCGTGCGTATTAAGAAAAGACTTAATATCTTGGTCTGTTGCAAGCCCAGGCATTGATTCACCCCTCATTAAATAATTGTCCTCAAATAGTTGAAAATTACGGTCCCGGAACGCTCGTTAAAAGCCTGTAATTGAGATGCGGTGGCGGTGACTTGATCACCTTCAAGTCGATTTAGCATCGTTGTACACACCATGGCAAAACTGCGAAATCCCCAATAGTTCAAGTACCCGGCAAACATTGCGCCTTCCATTTCGATATTGCGCACGTTATTTTCACTTAGCCATGTGAGCCATTCCATTTTGCGGTCCAGATTCGCTAGAACTATTGCGCCATCAAGGCGAAACTGTTCCAAGAAAAACTCGTTAGTGGCTACCGTTTTTCCTACGGTTATTGGGATTTCCTCCTCCCCATTGGCCTTGACAATTGCCTCAGCCGTTTCGACAGGAAATGAGGACTCAAACCAGGTTGTGCCCTTGCCACCGTCGAAAACACGATACGGCTTCAGGTCAGGCATGAGAGCCTCTGTCGTTACAACAATCGTTCCTGAAGGAACGCCCACTCCACCACTTGTGCCAACTCGAGCCCAAAAAACTTCGCTGATTCGGTCGAGAGAACCACGGTGAATGAAGTACACCAGGCGCATCACTTCCTGCACGGCGATTGAAGCACTGGGCATCCCCATGCCGTGAGAGACAAATAGCACCCCTGCCGTGTACCGGATCACGAACCGATCTTCTTTCGGGAACCTAATAATTTCTGCGTCTTCGTGCTCCGCACTCCACGATTGTGCGAATTCATTAATCCGATTTCCTGATCCACCCATGATCACAGCCCTTAACTCGAGCATCTTCTCAATTAAAGGATCATCGGAAGTAATTCCAAGGTGATAATACGAATCTACTTGCTCCCCACTCAATACTGAGTCCAAAAACGTGTGATTGATGTGTTCGCTTTTCATTAGCGCTCCTATCAGGGAAAGATTCGTGAGAGGAATGATTTCTGTCTAGCCACCATGCTATCGGGAATTTTCAACTACATTTCAAGCCGACTTCGGCATGAATACTTGGAAACTGGATGACTCGGACATTTTCGATCGCAAATACGCAATTTGCGTCCAACTTTCCCAGGAACTGGGAAAGTCAGCGTGGGGGTTGGAGTGGGTCGCCCCGGGCTCGAACCGGGAACCTACGGATTAAAAGTCCGCAGCTCTGCCATTGAGCTAGCGACCCCAATGCATCAGTGAATCCTATTGGGCGTCCACTCGAGTATTAATTCGGCATTGATTGGAAAAAGAATCAGCTTTGCTGGCCCATGGACCACAACTGCCAGACCGTCGTACGAACTGTCCGCGGTTGCATGAGAACAGAAACCACGGCATGAGCAACATCGTCTGCATTCAGCCACTCCGCGAAACGTGGATCGTTGTCCACTCGCCCGGCACCAACGGCAAATTCAGTACCAACACCGGCTGGGCAAACGGCTGTAACTCGCACACCCTTTTCACGGAGCTCACGGTCCAGTGAGCCAGCGAGTCCTACCTGAGCAAACTTGGTGCCGGCGTAGACGGCTTCGTCCTCGCCACCGCGGAAACCAGCAACCGAGGAAACAATCACGATGTCACCGGAACCGGTGGTCTTGAGCATTGCGGGCACGCCTGCACGGATGGTCCAGACAGTGCCGTCGTAGTTGGTGTGCATCATGCGACGGAGTTCGTCGTCAGAGTGGTCCAGAATCGAACCGTACATTCCGATCCCAGCGTTGGGAACGATTGAATCAAGTTTCCCGAATTTGGCCACTGCTGCGTCAACGAGCGCCTGATTGTCTTCAACGGAGCGAACGTCCATGGGAACGGCAACAGCATTGTCAGAGCCAAGCTGGTCAACCAGTGCATTTAATCGATCAGCATTGCGTGCACCCAGCGACACTTTGGCACCGAGTTCAACGAGTTGTTCGGCTGTCGCTTTCCCTATTCCGGAGGTGGCTCCGGTGATTGCAATAACAGTATCTTTGAGGTCGCGGAGGGCATATGTCATGCCATTAATCCTAGTGAACGGCGCGGCGCGTGCGGATAGGCTGTCGTCATGAAAACAGTAGTAATTTGTGGTTACGGGCTCGCGGGGAAAATCTTCCATGGGGCACTGATCAAGTCAGTACAAGGATTCGAAGTAATTGGGATCCTGACAGGGGATAGTGATCGAATTGCACAAGCAAAGGCTGATTTTCCCCAAGCACTAGTCAGCAATAATTTCGAGGAACTACTTGATTTGTCACCTGATTTAGTTGTTGTTGCAGGGGCGAATATCACCCACGTACCCCAGGCCAGGGCTGCAATTTCCCGCGGAATAAATGTTGTGATCGATAAACCAATTGCCGTTGATGCGTCTACCGTTGCTGAATTGGGTAGCTTGGCTGCAGCCCAAGGAGTCACGGTCCTCCCATTTCAGAACCGCCGTTGGGATTCTGACTACTTAACCCTCAAAACCGCGGTGACATCAGGTGTGATCGGGACCCCGCACAGATTCGAATCTCGGCTTGAGCGATTCCGACTTCTGCCAAAAGGCGGTTGGCGTGATTTAAACGACCCAGAAGCACTCGGTGGTGTCCTTTATGACTTCGCGCCACACATCGTGGATCAAGCCATTGACCTCATGGGGCCGGTCGTATCAGTCGATGCCCACGCTCGAACGGTTCGAGAGACTCCTGTGTCCGACGACGACTTGATAATCCTGCTGCAACACGAGTCAGGTGGGATTTCCTATCTCGTTGGCTCTCTCGCCGTTGGCCTTCCGGAACCAAGATTCACACTCGCCGGCACAAGGGGTGCCCTTCGAATCAAAGCGCTAGACACCCAAGAAGATCACTTAAAGCTTGGAGAAATTCCCGGACCAAATTGGGGTGTCGAACCTGCAGAATCCACCATTGAAATCTGGGCAAGTGATGCCGACGGTGAATTGAGTTTTTCAACAGCAAGATTCGAAGTAGGCAACTGGCCCGAGTACTACCGTGAAGTTCTACAGTTCTTGGAGGACTCCACCGCGCCAACTGTCACTTTGGATCAAGCTATTGCAACGATGCGGGTCATGGATGCTGCCCGGTCTTCCGCTCAAAGCGGTGACGTGGTTCGCCTGATTCCGCCGGCTAGTCACTAATTGGTGTGAATTCCCAACGTGTTGTCATAACTGCAGGGTGACTGCGACTGCACGCGATCGCGGAGTCACCGAACTGCCCGTCGATTGAATTTGGTGCACCTGTTTGAGGCTCAATGCACAGGTGACTCTCGTCACCGGTGTAGAGAACAAACCATGTGTGGGAATTAATCACCTGCAGACGCAGTGCTTTCGGCCACTCGATAGTAATGGACCTGCTTGGAACCTGAAGCGTGTCGTCGAATGGCCCTGCGGTGGCATCAAATGCAATGAGTTCACCGGTCGGTATCGAATCGTGCTTCACCAATAACTCAGCTTCCTCAACGACTAATTCAGCACGGCCTTCCTTTCCTAGGGACTTCTTGAACCACGGGTGCCAACCAAGTATCACCCGCGCTGTCCCTGCGCTTCTCGGAGTTACCTGGATGCTTGTCGTGATTGACCGTTGGTAGATCTGCCAGACATATACAACGTCGAGCACTTCAATCCAATTCGAAATCGTTTGAAATCCAGTAAATGTTGTGGATTCCACACTCTGGTCAATAGTCCAACTATCCAAAGGTTGATTGAGCGCCAAGCCGTGAATTGCCCATCCTTGATAGTTCACTTTCTGTCGAACCGACGCTCCTTCATGCAATATGGAGTTTTTCGCTAGACGCCCAGCCCATGGAAGCATTGGGTAACAGCCAAACTCCACAGGGTCGCTCCCAGACGAACCGAGGAGTTCGATCCCTGAGTATTTCCAGCTAAGCACTCGCCCAGCCAGCGCAGGGTCAAAAACCAATTGTTGATCACCAAACGCAGCCTCAACGAATGGGCTATCAGACAAGTGAATAAATCTGTTCGACATGCTGCAGTGGATCCAACAGGAGTGGTCCAAAAGCCATTTCGGCAGCACCAACGAGTGGGCTGTCCAAGGGCAATGACGGTAATGAAATATTTGCTCGGGTTTTTATATTTGGGCGAGCTTGTGAGATCCGTCTTTCCACAACTTCGTCGATATAAGGGTAAATCTCGGCTAAGTGCCCACCAAGCACAATGTAATTCGGGTCAATGCTGTTCATCAGGTTAACGAGCCCGACACCAACCCACTCTCCCACTTCCATCAACTTGACTGCCATTCCCTCAGGGTCGCTCTTCGCGGCATCTAGTAACTCAGGGAATGAGTCTTGCCCCAGATTGAATCCGGCAGCGCCTAAAATGGCATCGCGACCCACTTCTGTTTCCCAACATCCTTTGCTTCCACAGGCACATGGTTGACCATGTGGGTTTACAACTAGGTGCCCGAGTTCGCCGGCATAGCCGCTCCCGCCTGCCAGCACCTGTCCACCCAGGACAACACCACCGCCGACACCGACATCGCCCGACAGGTAAACAACACTTGATGCAGCAGTTGCTGCCCCTCGAACATATTCCGCAATCGCTCCTAGATTTGCGTCGTTGCCCAAAACAACACGTGGGCACACACCAATATGACCCTTGATTGCACTGTGAATCAGTTCTCCAAATGGGAGATCAATCCAACCAAGGTTGGGTGCCTTACGGACAAAACCTAATTCGGTCTCAACTACTCCAGGCACCGCTATTCCGACACCTGCCCAAAGCGCCCCTGTGGGGAGCGCCTCAAATAGTTCGTCTGTTTCGTCAAGGATTGTGGCAATCGCCTTTTCAACTGGATAAGGCCCATTACTTCGCGGCCGCTGAATGTGAGCGAGAACTTCACCACCTAGACCAATGGCCGCGGCGACGATCCGATCCACTCGTAAGTCAAAAGCCAAGACAAAAACACTTTCACTCTTGGAACGAACAACCAGCGAAGGACGCCCTCGGGAACCGCCCAAACCTGGCACTTCTTCCACCAGTCCTGACTCAGCCAAGTCCGAGACCAATGCCCCGATCGTGCTCCGATTTAGCCCGGTCAAGACAACCAAATCCGATCGGCTTAACTCTCCATCTTCGTGGAGGTGTCGCAGGACTCGCGCAAGGTTGTGTCGTTTAACTTCGTCTGGAGTGATTGGTTTTGGTCTAAGCATGGCAATTGCGATTTATCGCATTACCCCCTGAGATCGCTTGCGCGAGAGTGCGTCAGCACCTGCTGCCAACATGAGAACGGATCCAGTGATCATGAGCTTGACACCAGCCGAGTAGCCAAGAAGCCCCATGCCGTTGTCAATCACTGCAACCACTGCTCCACCAATAAGTGCGTCATGAATGCGGCCCCGGCCACCGAATAAACTCGTACCACCGATAACTGCCGCTGCAATAGCGTTGAGAACAATGAACTTACCGGCGTTGGGGTCAACGGAAGCTGCACGAGATGCAAAAACGATTCCCGCAAACGCAGCCGTTCCTGAACAGATGGTAAATACGGTGATTCGGATCCGACTCACGCTAATTCCCGCTCTGCGAGCCGCCTCCACATTTCCGCCAACCGCGTATACATGACGGCCAAAAGTTGTCCGGTTCAAAACAAAGCCAAAGACCAGTGTCAAAACGGCAATGATTGGAACGATAATTGGGACACCACTGAGCGGATTGAGTTCCGGGTTTGTGCTTCGCTCGAGACTCAGCGCCCAGACCATGGCGAAACCGATCACAGCCATAACCCCGGTCTTGATCAAGATCATTGACAGGGAGGTAGCCGCGAACCCACGGGCCAAACGGCGTGTCCTGCCAAAATAGGATGCCAAGAAGTAGCCCGCAATTATTACAACGTAGAACACCCAACCCAGCCAGATCGGGAGGTTTTCATTCTGGAAAGACAGAATCACGCTGTCGGTGACGCGAACGTTTCCACCTTCACCGATAATCACAAGGATGAGCCCTTGGAACGCTAGGAATAGCGCAAGGGTTACAACGAATGACGGAATCCCAATTTTCGCTACAAGGGTTCCGATAAAAAGCCCAATCGCAATACCGGCAAGCATGGCGACCGCTATAGCCAGCGGCCATGCAAATCCCCAGCGCGAAAGCGAGACTGCAAGCAGGGCACCTGCAACACCTGATGTCACCCCCGCTGAAAGGTCAATTTCTCCAAGCAAGAGGACAAAGATCAGGCCCATTGCCAAAATCATGACGACGGCTGCTTGCGTGAAGAAGTTTGCGAAGTTCAATGACGTGAAGAAAACTGGATTAGCGAGTGAGAAGAGAATTACGAGAACAATCAGACCAATCACCGCTGGAAGTGAGCCCATATCCCCACTTCGCACCTTGATCCGGTACGCCTTCCATGATTCTGCGACTCCGCTAACCTTCACCTTCATGTACTGGGGCGCTTCGACGTCAGCACTCATGAATTGACTCCATCCTGGGACACCAAGTCTGTTTTTCCACCTGTTATGTATTCAACGACTTCGCCGCTGTTGGTCTCTTCGATCCTCAACCGAGTGACCATGGTGCCGAGGTACAGGACGTAGACGTAGTCTGCGACTTGAAAAACGTCTTGAAGGTTATGGGAAATGATCACTACGCCAAGACCTGCGTCCGCGAGTCGACGCACGAGTGCTAGTACCTGCTCAGTCTGGGCGACACCGAGGGCAGCGGTGGGCTCGTCAAGGATTACGACTTTGTTATTCCATAGCACCGAACGGGCAATCGCCACGGTCTGTCGCTGTCCACCTGAAAGACTCGAGACTTTTTGACGCAATGACGAGACCGTTCGAACTGAAAGGGACTGCAAGGTTTCGCCTGCGCGGGATTCCATATGAGCCTCGTCCAAGGCCACGCCTCGCTTGAGTTCGCGACCGAGAAACATGTTTTGAACAATGTCGAGATTGTCACAGAGGGCAAGATCCTGGTACACGACTTCAATGCCTAAGTCGGCTGCCGCCCGAGGGTCATCGAGTTCAACTTCCTTGTCCTCAAAAAAAATCTTACCTCCGTCAAAGGGTTGAATCCCTGCTAGCCCTTTGATCAACGTTGACTTTCCCGCACCGTTGTCCCCTACGAGTGCGGTAACTGATCCGGGCAAGACGGAGAAGTCGATACCCTGCAGTACATCCACGGCACCAAAACTTTTGGTGACTCCTCGCACTTCCAGGATTGGACTCAGAGATTCCATTTGCGCCTCATCTTCTTAGTGGAACGTTCGACATGAGAATAGGGGGGATCCGACGTACCCGATACCGCTTTACACATTTAGGTGGATAGAAGTGTGGGCTCGCACCAACGTGCGAGCCCACACCTTGAAACTACTGAACTAAATTACTGCTTCGTTCTTTACTGAATGCCCAGCTCGGTACATGCAGCAGCAACGTCACCGGCACAAAGTGCTGCAACGTCATAACCTGGTGTAGCAGCGATAACGTCAGCGACGTTATCTGCATAGATGATTACTGGATCTGAGTACTTCGCTGGAACGCTTGTTCCGTCGACGTCTACCGTGCCTTCAACTGCTGGTGTCTCTCCATTGAGCAATGCAATTGCGAGTGCTGATGCATCGCCTGCTTCTAGGTCAGTGTTCTTGAACACGGTCATGCACTGCTTGCCCAGAAGAACGTTCTGCAAACCACCAACGGTTGCATCTTGTCCGGTTACTGGAAGGGCCACGCCGTTCTTGTCGAGGACAGCAATTGCAGCTCCACCAAGGCCGTCGTTTGCAGCGAGAATGCCATCGATTTTTCCACCAAGGTCGGTGAACATCTGCTCAAAGATTACGCCACCCTGCTGGTTATCCCAGTCAGGAACTGACTGATCGTTCACAGGTGTTATGCCTGCAGCAGCAAGTGTTGTCTCGTAGCCTTCTTTGAACATCGCAGCGTTACCGTCAGTTGGTGAACCGTTGAGGAACACGACTGACGCCGAGGCTGGATCTACTCCATTGTCACCAAGGCACTTGAGAAGGCCTTCACCCTGTAGCTGTCCAACTTTCACGTTGTCGAATGACACGTAGTAGTCGGCTGGTGCGAATGGACGGTCATAAGCAATTACTGGGATGCCCTGTGCTTTTGCTTTTTCACCAACGGTTGCACCTGAACCGTTGAGGTCAACAAGGACCATAACGCCGCAGCCACCTGCAAGCATTTGGTCACCAATGGTCAGGTACTGGGTTGTATCACCCTGCGCGTTTTGAATGTCAGTTGTGAAGCCGGCACCTTCAAGCGCGGACTGAATCGCTGGACGATCCTGGTTTTCCCAGCGATCTGACGACTGGCTGTCAGGCAGGATTACACAAGCTTTGCCAGTGTCAGTTGCTGCTGTGTCATCACTTGATGAACAGGAGGTGAGTACCAATGATGCTGCCGCGAATCCCGCGAAAGCTACATATAGCTTTTTATTCATTCTTTTCCTTCCCCTGCAGGAATCTCCTGCTTTGCATTTTTCTGAGAAATTAGATTCCCAGAATTCGATCAATAACTAATTGATCAAGTACTTCGTTGCCATAAGTCCTTGCCGCTAACGCGTCAGGATCAAATGACTCGCCGAGCAACCGTTCAGCGGCTTCATTGCTGAAAGTGCCGATGCTCGGTTCCGCGAGTTCAGGAGTGCTAGCAATATCTAGTGCTGCCTTAACCCGAGGATCTTGGTCGAACTCGCGCGCTTTGGCGGCGAGTGCGAGGTAGGTTCGCATGCACCCGCGAGCGAAGTCCCAGATGCCGTCACCCCATTCGTTCCGGTAGGGACGAGCGTCAAAATGCTTGGGTCCCACGTAATCAGAGTTTTCCAGGAGTCGTACCAGCATGAAGTCGTCTTTGATTCCTTCAGAACCAAAACGCAAGTCCTGGTCGAATCGTCCAATCTTTTGGTCATTGAGATCAATGTGGTAGAGCTTCCCTTGCCAGAGGGCCTGTGCAACACCTTGGAAGAAACTCAAGCCGGCCATGGTTTCGTGGGCAACCTCTGGGTTCAGACCCACCATGTCGGGCTGCTCGAGTTGGTTGATAAACGCCATTGCGTGACCGATTGTGGGAAGGAAAGTGTCTCCCCGAGGTTCATTAGGCTTGGGCTCGAGCGCAAATCGGATGTCGTAGTTCTTTTCGGCGACGTAACCGCACAGGAAGTCCAGTGCTTCCTTGTAACGGTCAAGTGCGTCGGCTGGGTTCTTGCTTGCCGCACTCTCTACACCTTCACGACCACCCCACAGCACATAGGTGTTTGCACCAAGTTCGGCTGCAACATCAATATTGCGCAAAGTTTTTTGGATTGCGAAACGTCGGACATCGCGATCATTTGACGTGAAGGCACCGTCTTTGAAAACGGGGTGCCAGAAAAGATTCGTAGTTGCCATAGGGCATACCAGTCCGGACTCGTCTAACGCCTTTTTGAATGCGTCCAATTCAGTCCGGCGCTGGGACTCACTGGCCCCGAAGGTCATGAGGTCGTCGTCGTGGAACGAAACACCCCAGGCGCCAATGTCCGCGAGTCCCTTGACAAAGTCGGCGGTTGAAACAGATGGTCGCGTTGCGTCGCCGAATGGGTCCCGGCCAATATGCCCGATAGTCCACAGCCCGAATGCGAACTTGTCTTCGGGCACCGGCGTCAAGCGATCACTCACGAAATCCTCAATCTGTCTCAGAAAGGTAAATTGTTGTGAGCGACAACATAATCTGGGGATTCAAGGATCGCAAGCAAAATCCACTGTTTTCTGCTCACATTCGCATAACAATTTAATTACGATGTAGTTACATTCGATTTAACTTATTAACCATGCGAAGTGCCGAGTCAGGGGCTGTGGCAAAAAACATAGATGGCTCAACTAGCTCCAGTTCCAGAATTACAGGTGTGCCGTCCATGTCGTCGAGCAGATCTACCCGCGCATACAGAGGCGTTCCAAATCGTGCGGTGACATACGCCATCAGCCTGTCGGCCAACTCGCGCTGCTGAGCATTGGGTACCCGCACCGTGATGTCTTCTTTTAGGAAGAGCCCCAGTTCCTTCTCTGACTCAGAATCACGGACCAGCAGGGGACCTTTGCGGATCGAATGCGAGTACTCACCGCCGATATAGAGCTGTGCGGTTTCGCCAATTTGATCTACGGTGGCCAAATATGGCTGCACCATCGCGGTCTTACCCTGGGACACAATCCGATCCAGTAAGTCTTGTGCACTTTTGATCGAGACTGGATCCGTCCCTGAATAGCGCATTGTGTCCTGGCTGCCCGCCGACACAGTTGGTTTGACCACAAAATCAGAATCCGAAGGCACTTCCCAGTTGTTGGATTCTCCCGTGACGAACTGCGTGTCAACGATAGGGAATCCACTGGATGCGAGGTCACGTAGGTAAATTTTATTGGAGTTCCATTGCACCACGTCGTATGAATTTCTCAATGAATCGCCGCGGGCTTGTGCCCAATCAAGGAATTCTTCAAGCCTGCTTGTGTAGTCCCACGTATTGCGCAGGATTACAAAATCAAATTCGGACCACTCAATCCCTCGGTCAGACCAAACGGCCGGTATCGCCTCTATTCCTGCCTCGTGGAAATGTTCAACCAAAGGTTGATCATCGGGGTCAAGGTCAGGAAGGGCCTCGCACGTGGCGAGGGCTATTCGAGTGGACACCGGCCAAATGGTAGTCGGATTAAGAACTTGCCAACTTAGGAAACCGTGATCTCAACATCGCGCACCGAACCATCAGGGCTAGTGATACTGATCACCGCTGTGCCGGGCGCGAGGGCTTTCGCTCCTGGGTTGAAAATTGCGCTGCCGTCGTCACTCCCCTGAGTGATTTCCAAAACGTCAGGATTGTCGACAGCCACAACGGTGTTTACCGGGTCGTCAACCACAATGTCAATCATGTCTCCGACTACAGCCATTGCATCCATTTGGTCTGCGGTAATGATTACGGGCGGAAGCATCTGACTCGTCTCCGACGTAGTTGCAGTATCTGTGGCGGCGTCATCGCTACTCGAACAGCCGGCGAGAACGGTCACGCCTAAAATGCTAATTGCACCAATCGCTGCCAATTTGTTCATTCTTTTCACTTGCACTCCTAGGTCTGTGGCCATGTGGCCTGGCTTCGTTTGGACGCAAAGAAACAGTCCTCGGTTCCACTAAATCAGTCGGTCAAGTTGCGTGACCCTATCCGCGTGTCGTCCACCTTCAAACGGTGTAGAGAGAAACACGGCTAACGCTTCACGGGCAACTGTTGGTTCACTCACGCGGCCACCAAAACAGGCGACGTTGGCGTCATTGTGCGCTCGTGAAAGCTGTGCATCATCTCCGGTGCGAATGACCGCTCCCCTAATCCCGTGAACTTTGTTGGCCGCCATGCAAATTCCTTGCCCACTTCCACAAACGGCAACTCCAAATTCAGCCTGACCGGACGAAACGACCCTGCCAAGTTCCGCACCAAACTCGGGGTAGTCCACTCGTTCCTCGCTGAATGCTCCGACGTCAAAGACCTCATGGCCCATTTCGAGCAGCCAAGCACTCAGCGTGCATTTGAGTTCAAAACCTGCGTGATCACTCGCTACGGCAACCTTCACGTCCCACTCCTGTTCACGAGCTGTCTCGATTTGGGATAGGTTTCACTTTCCCGGTACTGACATGACAGTATCTCGTCATGAGCCAATTCTCCTCGACCACAACATCAGCAAATGAAAAAGTGGTAGTTGTTGTCGGAAGCCTGAACACTGATCTCGTTGTAACTCTGGACACCTTTCCGGCTGCCGGTGAGACTGTATTGGGAAGTTCTTTCGAGCAAACAGTTGGAGGAAAGGGACTCAATCAGGCGATTGCCGCTGCTCGGCTCGGCTCCACAGTCGCCATGATCGGTGCGATTGGCCAAGATCAATTTGGCGTAGCGCTCGCGGAAATGCTTGACAGCGAGGACATCGAATCATTCGTTACTAAGCTACCGAATAGCAGCACGGGAATGGCAATCATTGAAGTGGAAAGTTCCGGGGAGAACCGGATTGTCGTTATCTCTGGAGCAAATGATTTACTGACCGCTGAGAGCGTCGAAGCATCTATGCGCGAACTCTCGCTCCACCATCGCATTGGCGTAGTCCTGACTCAAGGTGAAATCCCCGTTGCGGCAACCGAACGTGCCCTGCAGGTTGCTAAGGAACTTGGAGCAATCACGATTCTTAACCCGGCGCCGGTTCGAGACTTTCCGCGAACCGTATTTCAATTTGTCGACTTTCTGATTCCCAACGAACTTGAAGCCCAGGAACTGTGCTCGCTAGAGGGAAATTCATGTGAGTCGATGCTTGATTTTGTGGAGATCGCAACGGGACTTGTCGAACTTGGCGTTGGTACTGCAATTATCACCCGGGGGGAGAAAGGTGCTGTGTGGTCGACTGCCAATCAATCCGGTCAAGCTGCCGCATTCCGCATCGTGCCAGTTGACACGGTTGCAGCGGGAGACTCTTTTTGCGGTGGGCTAGCCACGGCCCTGAACGAAGGGCAGCCCTTGAGTGAAGCTCTGCGGTGGGCCAGTGCCGCGGGCGCGTTAGCAGCAACACGAAAAGGTGCAGTGAGTTCAATCCCGCATCGAAATGAAGTCGAAGAGCTACTCATTTAGTCGAAGGGTTGATTACGGGGCAGGGAATCCAACCGTTACGGGGTTTCCATTGCGAGTGATTGTCACGGTTCCGTCTCCAATTTGAACTGGAACGCTTTCCGCCGCGCCACGTGGAACAAATACGGTCAACATAATCTGTTGCTCGCCTTTACGGGGAATGATCGATGACCTTGAAAGAACTGTTCCCGGTGCCTTTACTCCCCAGTCGGTTGTGTGCCAACCAACCGATGAACCATTAGATGCTGAGCGTAGATTCCAATCACCTACACCGGCCTTAATCACGTCCACCTTCTGGTCACCAGAAACAAGTGTGAGTTGGCCGTCAGTTCCTTCAACACCAATCCCTGGCCCAATTTGCCAACGCTGAGTAACTTCACGGTTCTTGTAGTTCTTGCGGGACTTCTTGGGGACTTTCACTTTGCTAGCGTTGACGTAATCTGCCACAATCAGAGCGTCGCTGCCGCGGACGTAGGTTACACACCGGGTTATCTCAGTCTTGGTCCAAGCTTTGTCAACCAGGCAGGAAAAATCATCTCCTCCGGTTGCTGAATCTGATCGACTCTTTGTCTTTACGACACCTTTCCACCGGCTGTATTTCGTATTCGCCACCGTGAAAGTCGAATGCGCTGCTCGCGTCTTCACAAATGACCGAAGTGAACTTGAGTTATATCGGTATGGACCAGGGTCTGAGATCCACGGCACACCGCGCGAATACAAGGTGACAGAGCCACCGTCGTCATGGGTATGTGCTGTTCCGGGCCTCGAGCCTTTGTACCGAAGTGTGTAGAAACTGTCGGGGACACCTGCTCCACTTGGAGCCCAGGAATAGCGACCGAAAATATAGCCACCGTCGTATGCCGTGAAAACAGGTGATGGTGGCGCTCCGGTGGCCCCCTTCGTGCGCAACCAGTCAGCCCGCCAGTCACCCACCCCAAAGTTGTTGCGCAGTTCTACTGCTGCCGTGTCACCGAGGGATTCAAGTTTGAAATCGGGTCGCACGGCCTGGGCAACAAATGCATACAGCAACCCGCGCAACTGTGGAATTGGATCGCCTGGAATCCCACACGTTGCGGCAGCCGACTCTACTTGCGTCAAGAGTTTTTCCATATACATCGCGTAGTGGGGTGAACCTTCAACGTCGCTACCGTCGTCGTTGATAACGCCGCGCGCAATTGCGACGAGGTGGTTCCATGCGGCATCGCGCAGGTTCACGTCTCCCACCGAGCAAAACACTGCCAAGGCGCCAGTTTGTCGCACGAGATCTGTATTGTTCGCACCAATTTTGATGTCAGATCCACCGCGGTAGGACTTCCACATTGAAGTGGCGTCACGCACTGCCGCCTGTTGAATGATCGGGTCTTGCAATGTCTGCCAGGCGCACGCAAGAGTCTGGGTTCGTAATCCACCATAAATTGAAGCGTTCACCCAGTAGGACCGTTTCTTTTGGTGGTCGTCAATCCACTGGTACATCAGGTCCCTGAAGCGATCAACCATTGCCTGATTTTGCTTGTTGACTCCCCGGAATAAAAGCGGCAGCGCCCAGTCGAGTGAATTGATATGACGATTTCCTGAAAGGTCGGCTGAAGACTGGGAACGCCAATTCGGATTCTGCGTCAGGGTGTAAGTGCCACCTTTGCCCAAGTCAACTTTGCCTGCCATGAGCATCTTGGCTTCGGTGCGCTGCTTCTTCACCGACATGGGAAAAAGGGAGGTGCACCAACTTCCCAGCTGGGTCGGCAGTGTTGGTGGCGCTGGTGGGGCTGGCGCAACTGGGGCTGGAATCACTTCAGGAGTTGCCGCTGGTGTTTGCGGGGTACCGGGAACTTCCTCGGCATGGGCAACACTGCCAAGAGTTGACATAGCAATAGCAGCACACACCACGAAGGTGGTTGTGCGCGCTGGGAGAAGTCGACCTCTTGGTCGCAGCGACCACATGTGTTACATCATCACCCGGAGGGGCCCGGCTAGGTCAAACCGGGGGTCGTTTCCAAGGTTCCTACCCGTTCATTCGCTGCCTTCATTGAGGGGGAAGCTGGCCCCAGCACCCATCCAAGACTTCCCAGCATTCCCGAAACCACCGGTTTGATCACACTCAACGGAATCGTTGGTAGCCCCAGTAATTCGCGTTGATATGCGGGCATTGTGGCCGCAGCCCCTGCAAAAAGCATGCTGTACGGACCCTTTGCCGCAAATGGAACAGGAGCATTACGAACAAACTTTACGGTGCGGGCGGCACGTTCTCCACCACACAAATCTGGCCGAAAGGCATTGAGCTGATCCTGCAGTTCGTCAAAACTTCTCGGTGGGTTATCAACACCAACCATCTCACCAGCTACTGCCCACTCGCGCACGTATTGATCCGGTCCACCGGGAATTGCTCCACCCCACACCATGTGGGTGGAAAGAAATGAGTCCGCAAACGCTACGTGAACCCAGCGCAACAGGTCTGAATCCGTTGCCTTGTAATCGCGGGACTCCCCTCGCGAATCAACATAAGTCCCATTAACTTTTCGATGCATCCCGCGGACTCGCGCGCATTCACGTTCGGCCATGGTGGTGTCACCAAACGTAACAACTGTCAGCCACTGGGTTGTGCCCGCCAAACGGCCAAGAGGGTCCTCTTCATAGCGCGAATGCTCGTCCACTCCGGCGAGCGCGCCAGGGTGCAGGGCCTGCATGAGAAGGGATCTCACGCCACCGACAAGAGTGGGAAGGGAACCGTGCACCGCCCACGTTGCAGAACCGGGTCCAAAGAATCCTTTGTCGGTCCCAGAACTCATTTGGGTGACCCACTCTGGCGCACCGTCGTCGGCGCCGGAAACGATCCGGCGGAAACCCGTTGCCGTTTTTTCACGCGCGAGTGAAAGGAGATTAATCACGGTCTAACTGTGCCCAATAAATGCGAAACCCGCACCTTGAACAAGGTGCGGGTTATGAACGCTATTTGTTTAGAGTTTTTTCGTTGCGAGATACCAATCCTTAATGTCAAGTTTGGTGTCCTTCAACCGTTCATCTAGCGCAGCTTGTGTGCGAGGCGCCCCGACGACAACGTCGTCGCCCGGCATCCAGTTTGCTGGGCACGAGACACCCTCGGAATCAGAAACTTGAAGTGCGTCAACCAAGCGGATGATTTCGTCGATATTGCGTCCCGCGTTCGGGGTATACACTTCACCTCCACAAAACAGAGCTAAGCCCGCTGAAGAGGAGGTGTCAGCGGGCTTAGCCTGTGCGGGGTCGATCAGATAAATCGTTGTGTATCAGTGCCTGTATTTAATTTTGGTCGGCCGCTGCCAATGTCAACGGGACCGTCAAGGTTGCACCGTTACGAAGTACCGTGAGTTCGATTTCCTCGCCCGGCGCATTGGCGCGAATCGCAACGATCAGACCTGTTGAATCGCTGACCAAATTTCCGTCAACCTTGGTAATCACGTCACCCTCTTGTAGTCCAGCTGATTGCGCTGGTGAGCCATCGGTAACAGCGGCAACAGCACCGCCGGGACCCTCAAAGCCCATGTCGAGCTGAACACCGATAATGGGCGTTTGCGAAGTCCCCGTGTTGATTATCTCGTCGACAATTCGTTTGGCCGTATCGATCGGGATCGAAAAGCCAAGCCCGATACTGCCTGAGGCATCACCCATGCCGAGTGTGGCAATTGCCGAGTTGACACCCACGACCTCTCCCGCGGCGTTAACAAGCGGACCACCGGAGTTACCCGGATTAATTGCTGCATCCGTTTGAATCGCGTTGATATAGGCCAAGTCACCTTGCCCACCAGCTGTCACGGGTCGATTCAGGGCACTAATGATTCCTGATGTCACAGTTCCCTGAAGTCCTAGCGGTGAACCGATCGCGATGGCAAGATCACCGACATTAATTGCATCCGAGCTACCAAGTGTTAATGCAGGCAGGTCTGTGCGATCGACTTTGACAACAGCTATGTCGTAACCGGGGTCAGAACCAACAAGTTTGGCACTCGCTGTCGACCCGTCCACAAAAGTTATGTCGATAGTGCCATCGCTACCAGCGCCACCAGCAACGTGATGGTTAGTAACGATGTAACCGTCAGAACTGACGACAAACCCGGTACCCGTTCCTTCACCCTGCGATCCAGAAACATTAAGTTGAACAACAGAGGGCTGGACCGCTGCAGCGACAGCGGCGATCGAACCGGCAACAGGTTCGACTGATCCGCCTGTAGAAATGGCTATTGACGGACTCGAATTGTTTTCCGCAACGGTATAACCGACAGCGCCACCAACAGCGCCACCAAAAAGGGCCACTAATGCGACACCGGTGATTAGTAGTCCGGTCTTAGATTTCGCCTTGGGTGCTTCGTTGAATGGTGCAGAAAAACCTGGGTTGGTATTAAATGGTGGGATCGTGTCCTCACTCACCAACGTGCCAACAATCATGGTGTCGCCCGAAACAAGGTTCCCTGGAGTGGGATTTGGTGTTGGATTCTCTGGCGTAATGGTCATGTAATTCCTCCTGTTTTAATTTCTGTGACCATTAGAGCGAACTAAATCCATTTTGGCTCCACTAAAATCCGGAATTGGCCAAGTCCAAACACGATCTTTACCGTTCGCTTACAAAACTCTCCAATAAAATTCCAAGGCAATCCGCGCAGCTAGAATCGATCCGTGCGCGAAGTGAACAGTCCCATTGAGGCAGGACAAGCGCTCGCCAATGGAAATCTGGCAATTCTGCCCACTGAAACCGTTTACGGGCTTGGTGCCGACGCGGACAACGAAGCAGCCGTTGCTCGGATCTTCACAACTAAGAATCGCCCGGCTGATCACCCTGTGATTGTTCATATTTCCCACAAAGACCACATTTACTCGTGGGCAACTGACATCCCGGAATATGCAATTGACCTCGCAAATGCCTTTTGGCCTGCACCCATGACCTTGGTGCTTAATCGGCTACCGCGCGCAGGCAACCACCTCACCGGAGGACAGGACACCATAGCCATTCGCGTTCCTGCCCACCAAGTTTTCCAGGAAGTCTTAAGCGCCCTCGGCAAAGAAAAGCAGGATCCAACTGCGGGTATCGCCGCACCAAGTGCAAACAGGTTCGGCAGCGTTAGTCCAACCACACTCGCCCATGCAATAGAGGAATTGGGCGAATACCTCACCGATCACGATGTTGCATTAGATGGAAGTAGCGCAAGTATCGGAGTGGAGTCCACAATTATTGACTCAACCGGGAGTGAACCAATCATTCTGCGACACGGTGGCATCACCGCGGAGGACATTGAGACAGTTATTCAACTTTCACACAGTGAAAGTGACGTGCGAGCACCTGGCACGCTCGCATCTCACTACGCACCCAAGAAAGCACTCCGCCTAGTAACGCACAGTGAACTACTGAAGTCGCAGCCAGGAGCGCTCATTGCAATGAGTGACATTGAGACCCCAATTGGTTTCACTCGGATCACGTCACCGCAAACCGCAAATGAGTACGCGCGGAGCCTTTACGCTGCACTTCGGCAAGGCGACAAATCAAGCGAATCAACTATTTACGCTGTCCCGCCAACGGGCGGTGGTATCTCAGCCGCGATCCGTGATCGGTTGAACCGCGCCGCCTCAAAGTAGTTGCTACTTAGGAGCCATGCGTAGCGCAGCATCAAGGCGAATTGTTTCACCGTTGAGATAACCGTTCTCTAGAATCGCTTGCACCAAGTGCGCGTATTCGTCGGGCAGGCCCAATCTTTTTGGAAACACAGGGGTCGCAGCCAAGCGCTCTTTCAATCCCTCTGGCATGGTGTCATAGATCGGTGTGTCAATGAGTCCTGGTGCAACGGTGACAACGCGAATACCAACGGCAGCTAAGTCGCGTGAGAGCGGAAGTGTCATTCCGACGATCCCACCTTTGCTCGCGCTGTATGCAGCTTGGCCGATCTGCCCGTCATAGGCTGCAAGGGATGCAGTCAACACAATAACTCCACGCTCACCCGATTCGTTGGGTTCGTTTTTGGCGATGTGCGTTGCCGCAATCCGGGTAACGTCAAATGTTCCCACCAGATTTATATTGATTACCCGACGGTAATTTTCAATTGATGCTGCCTTGTTTTCACGATCCAGTGTCCGCTCGGCCCAACCGATCCCAGCGCAGTTAATGGCCGCATCGAGTCGACCAAAACGCGCAATCACTGTTTCCATACCCGCAGAAATTTCATCAGAGTTTTGAACATCAACGCGAACGGCGAGAGCGGCATCTCCCAACTCAGAGGCGAGTGAGGAAGCCGCCTCTAAGTTGAGGTCTGCGATCGCAACCCCCGCAGCACCACCGGCAACAAGTCGTCGAGCGGCCGCCTCACCTAAACCGGAGGCACCCCCACTAATGAAATAGACCGAATTAGCAATATCCATGGTGCGCAGACTACGCGCGAATATCCATGGTGCGCAGACTACGCGCGAATATCCGTGGTGCGCAGACTACGCCCAACCAAGTTCATGTAGGCGCTCGTCACTTATTCCAAAGTGATGTGCAACTTCGTGGATCACCGTGATTCCCACTTGGCGCACCACCTCTTCATCAGTTGAACACCTGCGCAGAATCGGTTTGCGGTAGATCGTGATGTGATCCGGCAGGAAACCCGAGTACCCCGTTCCACGCTTTGTTAGTGGAACACCGTGATACAAACCCAGAAGACCGGGTCGCCCCGGTTTTTGTTCTTCAACGAAGACCGCAACGTTGTCCATTAAGGAAATTAGTCCTGACGGAATCGTGTCCAGGGCCTCACTGACAAGCTCCTCAAAGTGCTCAACCGGCGTGTCCATCACTATGCAACTCTCACATGACAGGGCGGCGAGTGCCAACCGAGGTGCCTCCCCTACACTTTCCGAGTTGTACCAGGTCCCCATCGTCTAGTGGCCTAGGACGCTGCCCTTTCACGGCGGTAACGCGGGTTCGAACCCCGCTGGGGATACGGTTTCCGCACGTTGGGAATCACAAGTTTGGCCCCGTAGCGCAGTTGGTTAGCGCGCCGCCCTGTCACGGCGGAGGTCGCCGGTTCGAGCCCGGTCGGGGTCGCTCAGTTCGGAGAGATCCGAACTTGTTGGCCAGGTAGCTCAGTTGGTACGAGCGTCCGACTGAAAATCGGAAGGTCGACGGTTCGATCCCGTCCCTGGCCACC
>ENA-OQVM01001431-OQVM01001431.1-marine-metagenome-genome-assembly--contig:-NODE-1431-length-31649-cov-27.698974_pt1 | contig 31649 bp, 9 predicted proteins | sample MGYA00237776_ERZ505498 | MGnify/ENA primary metagenome ERZ505498 (study PRJEB26159, sample SAMN06265151) | marine metagenome | isolation source: Helgoland LTER site | place: Germany:Helgoland, sampling...
AATGATATTATGTATTATATGCGCACACAGCACAACCTACATGTTGGGGAAACTACTGCAGAGAAAATAAAAATTACTATTGGTGCAGCTACAGAAGATTTAGAAACTCCGCCAGATGACATGTTGGTTCAAGGTAGAGACTTGTTAAGTGGTAAGCCAAAGCAAGTGCAAGTTTCTTATAGAGAAATTGCAAAAGCCTTAGATAAGTCTATTTTAAGAATAGAAGATGCGGTTATGGAAACATTATCTAAGACTCCGCCAGAATTGGCAGCAGATATATATAATACAGGTATTTATTTAGCGGGAGGTGGTTCTATGTTAAGAGGTTTAGATAAAAGACTTTCTAGAAAAACAGACTTACCTGTTTATGTTGCAGAAGATCCTTTAAGAGCTGTAGTTCGTGGAACAGGAATTGCTTTAAAAGAACTAGATAAATATAAGAGGCTCATATTACAATGAAATACAAAACACGTATTTGAAATGATAAATGAATTATTGTTTTATGATTGTTGTGGGATTATTAGAAAAACTAAATCATAGGTATATCTTCTTCCTTTAATTCAGCGATTTCTAAACCACAAGTTAGTAGATTAAATTTTCTAATAACACAGTTTACCTAAAAATTGACTACTAATTAATTATCGTCAACTTTTTTCAAAGTTGAACCAGTCCCTGAAGCATCAATATTGAATTTATAATTCCTGTAAATAATTCTAAAAAATGATCTTCTATTTTGTTGGTGCTCTTCCTCAGAACATCGCACGCCATTAGCGCATTGATTTAATAGCTGAGACTCTCCAAAACCACTTGCTGTAAGGCGCTCAGGGGAGATCCCTCTATCTAGTAACCATCCTCGGGTTGATTTAGCTCTGCGCTCTGACAGATTTTTATTATATATATCATTCCCTCTTGAATCAGTGTGGGATTCAAAACTTATTATCATTTCTGGGTATTCAATCATTGCTTCTAAAACTTTTTGTAATTCTACTGCTGCATCTCTACGAATAAAGGATTTATCAAAATCAAAATACAAAGGCTTAAGCTTTAATATACAGCCTAAATCATTTGGCGCACATTCTGTTGCCCAATCTAGCGCTAAGTCAACTATTATGTCTTGTGATATTGACGGAGTAGTTAAATCTTTGGAGGCAGGTTTATACGCTTTTCCATTTCCACCAGTTATTTTATATTGTATAGAGCAATCGATTATATCTTTTTTAAAATTATACCGCGCATCTGCTCCCACAATTTGTTCTGCTATTACTTCTAAATCTTCCCCAATTAATTGAACTTTTGACCCAGGAATCAGAACCCCTGTTCTAATATCTGTTACTACTCCAGAAAGACTAACCAAACAAATATCTTCAAAAAATGTATATATTTCATCTGATGAACTTCCATCAAAGCCATCTCGATTTGAAGAAAGGTATCCTCTATTAATTTCAGGGTTAATTATTAATCCAAAATCATCATATCTGCTATTTACAGGTTCTCCTAAATTAGCAGTAGCAGTTGGGAACCCTTTGCTATTCAATACTGTCATAAAAACATCCAAACCTCCCAGCCCAATTAACCCATTACTAGAAAAATACAATACATTTTCCGAACTAATATATGGAAAGGATTCTCTTTCTTCAGTATTAATAGTTGGACCTAAATTTACAGGACGGCCATAGTTTTCTTTATCAATAATATCAACATACCAAATATCAGATTTACCAAAAGTTCCTGGCATATCTGAAGAAAAATAAATACGTTTTTCATCTAAACTTAAACTAGGGTGTGCCACTGAATATTGATCGCTATTAAAAGGTAATTCCTTCACATTACCCCATGTATCATCTTCTTGCATAGAAGCTCTATAGAGTTTTAATTTAACAGTATTTTCATCATCCCAATTTTCTTCTCCTTTGAAGTAATTATTTCTAGTAAAATACATGGTTTTTAAGTCCTTAGTAAAGGTAGTTGACGACTCGTGAAATTTAGTATTAATATCTCCTTTAAAAGGAGTGTTATTTACCAAATCTCCATTTACATCTATATCTGCAATATGCAAATCTAAAAATGGCTCTCCAGTCCAAGTATAATCTTCTGAACCACTTCCTTTATTCGCGGAAGCAAAAACTACTTGAGAAGATCCATAATACGAAGGTCCGAAGTCAGATTTAGAAGAATTAATGGATGTTCTTGAAATACTATATATATTTGAATTTTTTTCAATAGTATCTAAGTACTGCTGATTACTATTAAATTCATTTCTAATAATAATTTTATCAGTTCTTTTTATGTATTCACCCATGATGTAATCAGCTCCTTTATAATCACCTAGACTTTTCAAACTAAGTGATGCTTTAAAATAATATTCTGCTGAAATTTGATCTGGATAATTTGTTAATAATTTATTATACCATACGGCTGCCTTGTCATACTGACTATTAAAATAATAGGTGTCTGCAAGTGACTTTAAAACATCAATAGATTCATCTCCAGATTCCGCAAATTTAACATATGACTTTTGAGCATTCACATAATTATATTTTTCAAAATATTTTGCAGCTGAGTATATATTTAATGGAACCTCTTTAAATTTGGGTTTTTTTGATTTAAAAACTTGCTGTAGCCTTTTTTTTCCACTATTAAAAAACTTATTGAGTTTAAATAGAAAACTAGATGAAATAGAATCATTTTCAATTGACGAATCTAACTCCGTTTTACCGATTTCAATAATTACTAGTTCATCTGACTTCTTGATTTCATCAGGTTTATCTACAGAGCCTTGTCCATTTGACCCTATTGAAAAAAGAAAGAAACAAACTGACAAAGTAATTTTAAGTTTTCTTGAATTACTAATTAATTTTATTACGTTCATAATTATATCTATTAGAAGAATCTAGGGGTTAATACTCTTTTTACTTTATTTAAAATATCTAAGCGTAAAATTAGCTCATAGGATCCAGAACTATACTCTTGAAGAGCTGTTGTCTGATAATCATATGCAAATCCTAAAAATACACTGTCTGAAACTTGAAACCCTACTAACCCACTTAAAGCAGCACTAAGCCTATAAGCAGCACCTAGTGTTAAAGCTTCATTAATCAAAAAGTTAGCAGATAAATCAAGTTGCATTGGTGAGCCTCTTACTATTTTAACCATTGCTGCTGGTTTAAATTTTAAAGCTGGGTTAATATCCCATACATAACCTGTAATTAAATAATAATGCATTCTATTGCGAGCCACAGAGGCAGCACCTATGCCATTATTAGTGTCATAATGCCTAGTACTTAAAAAATTAGGAATAGAAAGTCCTGCATAAAAACGGTCCGTATTATAATATACGCCCGCTCCTATTTGAGGTGAAATTCGATTTTTGATATTGTTTTCAAATTGAACATCTCCTAGATCATAAATATTTAATCTGGAAAAATCCACACTCAAACTATTAATTCCAGCTTTTAAACCAAGGGTTATTTTAGATTTGTAATCGTTGTAAAAAGTATAGGCATAATCAATAGTATAATTACCCTGTATAGCTGGTCCAATTTTATCATGCACAATAGATAATCCTATTCCCATTTTTTCTTTTATCCAAAATGGATTACTAACTGTAAATGTTGATGTTTTTGGTGCACCGTCAAAACCAACCCATTGGGTTCTAGTTAGTAAACCAAAACTTAATCCATCATTTGCAGATGTGTACGCAGGATTAATTACCTGAGTATTATACATATACTGCGTATACTGTGGGTCTTGCTGCGCATATATATCGCTAAAGACTAATAGTATTAGACCGATTGATAGTGTATAATATTTATTTATATTCATTTTAAATGGTTTAGCTAATTGATTTTTAATTATCCTATTATTTATTTTTAGTCTCTATTTATATATATATAACCTGTATAACTACTTTGTCCTGGATTACTATCTTGAAAAGAGATGATATAGAAATAAGTTCCTGTAGGCAACTCTTGGCTTTGTTTATAAGTGATTCTACCTTCTGATATTCCAACAAATAAATTGTTGGCTCCTCCAAGAATTCCATAATTTTCAGTTTCATATACTAATACTCCCCAACGGTTAAAAATCTTAACATTATTATTAGGGTAATATTCTATACCTGTTATTTTAAAATAATCATTATTACCATCATTATTAGGGGTGATCCCATTGAATATTTCAAAATTTGCATCCACAGGTACTTGATATAACTCTGTAATGGTTGGATCATTAGAAGTATTCCCATCAGTATCATCTCCATCATCACTCACATCACTAACCTGGGTTCCGGTTGGGCTACTTGCTGCAGCAGTAACTGTATTTGAAACACCACCTGCTTCTAGAGCTTGCGCATCTATAACATAGGTCGCTACATAGGTTGCTGTTTCACCTACTGCCATTGTACCGTCTGTAGATCCCTGATTTGATCCTGAAAATATTGGACCTGTAGTAAGGGTTAAACTATTCCCAGAAATATCTGATAAAGTATCTACAAGACCTAATGCTGCTAGGGTAGTATTACCTGTATTCTCAACAGTTATTGTATAGTTAATAGTATCTCCAACATTGTTTTTACCATCCTCATTGTTGTCAGTTATAGTGGCGGTCTTAGTAACTTCTATGGAAGGTTCTAACTCCGTAGTTGTTACTACTGTTGGGTCATTAGAAGTATTTCCATCGGTATCATCTCCATTATCACTTACATCACTAACCTCAGTTCCTGTTGGGCTACTTGCTGTAGCAGTAACTGTATTTGAAACACCGCCTGCTTCTAGAGCCTGCGCATCTATAACATAGGTCGCTACATAGGTTGCTGTTTCACCTACTGCCAGTGTACCATCTGTAGACCCCTGATTTGATCCTGAAAATATTGGACCTGTAGTAAGGGTTAAACTATTCCCAGAAATATCTGATAACGTATCTACAAGACCTAATGCTGCTAGGGTAGTATTACCTGTATTCTCAATAGTTATTGTATAGTTAATAACATCTTCTAAACCTGTAATACCATCACCATTATCAGTTATTGTAGCTGTCTTAGTAACCTCTATTGATGGTTCTAACTCCTTAGTTGTTACTACTGTTGGGTCATCTTCAGTATTTCCATCGGTATCATCCCCATCATCACTCACATCACTTATTTCTGTTTCATTAGGGTTATTCCCTTTAGCCTTAGCTGTGTTTACAATACTACCGCTATCGGCTGCAGATTGATCAATTACATAGTATGCAATATAAGTTGCAGTCTCCCCTACTTGTATAGTACCATCTGGTGAATTCTGATCTGATCCAGCAAAGAAAGGTCCATTTGATAATAACAAACTATTTCCATCACCATCGGTAAGGGTATCTTCTAAGTTTATATTATCAATAGTTACATTACCTGTGTTTTCTACACTTATAGTATATTCAATAATATCACCTGATCCATTAAATCCATCGCCATTATCAGTTATTGTAGCAGTCTTAGTAACCTCTATTGTTGATATAGCATCTGTAAGAACGTCTGTAGAATCATCTTCAGTATTTCCATCAGTATCATCCCCATCATCACTAATATCAGTAACATCATCTGTACCTGTTGGACTACTTCCTGTAGCGGTAACGGTGTTTGAAATATTACCACTATCGGCTGCTAATTGTTCAATTATATAGTATGCAATATAAGTTGCAGTCTCCCCTACTTGTATAGTACCTTCTGATGAATTCTGATCTGAACCAGAGAAGAAAAGACCGTAACTTAGTGTTAAAGTATTTCCTTGACCATCGCTAAGGGTGTCTTCTAAACTTAAATTATCGATAGTTACATCCCCAGTATTCTCTACAGTAATTGTATACTCAATAATATCACTAGTACCTACAACATTATCACCGTTATCTTTGAGCGTTGCCAACTTAGTAACCTCAATTGAAGGTGACTGTGAAATAGTAGTTACCGTAGGGTCGTCTTCAGTATTCCCATCAGCATCATCACCATCATCACTAATATCTGTGACATCTTCTGTATTTAATGTGTTGTTTGCTACAGCTAACACGCTGTTCATTACTTGGCCACTATCAACAGCTATTTGATCAATAACATAAGTTGCCGAGTAAGTAGCGGTCTCGCCTACAGCTAAAGAACCTTCCGTTGTCCCTTGATCTGAAGTAACAAATACTGGGCCTGAAGTAATATTTAAAGCATTGTTTTGCCCGTCCGTTAATACATCCTCTAAAATTAATCCCGTAAGAGTAACATCCCCTGTGTTCTCTACAGTAATTGTATAGTTAATTAAATCTCCAGCATTGTTTTCACCATCATCATTGTTGTCAGTTATAATCGCGGTCTTTGTAACCTCTATAGAGGGCGACTGTGGAATTAATGTAACGGTCTCATCATCTTCAGTCTCTCCGTCTGTATCATCTCCATCATCACTTCGATCCGTAACATCATCTGTACCATTTGGAGTGCTAGCAGTACTAAATACAGTATTCATTACTTGACCACTATCTACTGCTACCTGATCAATAACATAGGTTGCTAAGTAAGTAACCATCTCTCCTACTTGTAGATCTCCTGCTAATGAGTTCATTGTTGAACTTTCAAATGAAGGGCCTGAAGTAAGAGTCAAGGTATTGTCCTGACCATCAGTTAAGGTGTCTTCTAAAGTTAATCCAGATAAAGTTACATTACCTAAATTCTCTACTGTAATTGTATATTCAATAGTATCTCCTAAACCTAATTCACCATCGCCATTATCATTAATAGATGCTGTTTTAGTAGTCTCTATAATTGGATTTGGATTTACAATTAATAGTGTTGGATCATCCTCTGTATTCCCATCGGTATCATCCCCATCATCACTCACATCACTAACCTGGGTTCCGGTTGGGCTACTTCCTGTAGCTAAAACCTGATTGATTAATCCACCAATATCTATAATAGACTGATCTAACACAAAAGTAGCTGTATAATGAGCCGTTTCACCTACGAGTAAATTCCCCTCTGATGAACCTAAGTTTCCAAAGTCAAAGGCAACAGGAGTTGTTAAACTAAGAGTGTTCTCATTAATATCCGTAAAAGTATCCTCTAAAGTAACACCGGTAATACTTGCACTACCTGTATTTTTAACCCTAATAGTATACACAACTGTATCTCCAAGACCCAGTAAACCATCGCCATTCTCAATAACCGTAACTGTTTTAGTTACATTTATTGAACTCGCAACAGCTGTCTGAACTAAGGTTGGATCATCTTCTGTATTCCCATCTGTATCATCGCCATCATCACTAATGTCTGTTACGTCTCCATTGTTTCCAGGACTACTTGCTATAGCAGTTACACTATTACTTATTAAACCTGTATTTGAAACTGCTTGCTCAATAGTATAAGTAGCTAAATAAGTTACCACCTCTCCAGCTGCAATACTGCCTTGAGGTGACCCTAAAGAAGCATTAGAAAATGTCGGCTCTGTCGTTAATGTCAACCCTACTGAATTGCCATCTAATAAAGTATCGGTCAAAGCTAAGTTTGTTAAATTAACTAACCCTGTGTTCTCTACAGTAATTGTATAGTTAATTAAATCTCCAGCATTGTTTTCACCATCATCATTGTTGTCAGTTATAATCGCGGTCTTTGTAACCTCTATAGAAATATTAGAAGAAGTAATCACAACTGTTGGATCATCTTCAGTCTCTCCGTCTGTATCATCTCCATCATCACTAACATCACTAACATCATCTGTACCATTTGGACTACTGATTTTAGCTAGTACCGTGTTGTTGATGCTTTGAGTGTCGGAAGCTGTCTGAGTAATTAAATATGTAGCTACATAAGTCTCTACTTCGTCAACATCTAAAGTGCCTTGTGCATTAGATTGTGTTGATCTAGAATAACTTGGGCCAGAACTTAAACTAAGTGTGTTCCCATCTGCATCAGTTAAGGTATCTTCTAAAGTTAATCCGGATAAAGTTACATTACCTGTGTTAGCTACAGTTATCGTATAGGAGATAACATCTCCTGCACCATTATAACCATCTCCATTGTCTGTTACTACTGCAGTCTTAACAACATTAATAGCTGGTGAAGTGTCAATAGAAATTTCTGTAGGGTCATCTTCTGTATTCCCATCGGTATCATCGCCATCATCACTAATATCAGTTACATCATTTGTATTTCCAGGACTGCTCGCTGTAACGGTAACGGAGTTTGAAACACCTCCCGCATCAATGCTTTGTTGACTAATCGTATAGAAGGCTATATAAGTAGCTACATCTCCAACTACTAAATTTCCTTGAGAAGCTCCAGTATCAGAACCAGAATAGTAAGGACCATTAGTAATTGACAATTCAGCATTATTAAAATCCGATAGTGTATCTACAATAGAAACCTCTGATAAATCAACATTTCCAGTATTTTCTAAATAAATTGTATATTTTATAATATCTCCAATACCTAATCCTAAATCACCATTATCAATTATTTCAGAAAACTTAACCACTTCAATAGATGGGTTAGCAGAAGTTGTAATAATTGTTGGATCATCAATAGTATTTCCATCTGTATCATCTCCATCATCACTAATATCCGTAATATCATTTGTATTATCAGGACTACTCGCTGAAGCAAGCACTGTATTTGAAATAAATCCGGTATCTTCTGTTGCTTCTGAAATCACATACGATGCACTGTATGTTGCTACCTCCGCTAATTGTAAAATTCCATTTGCTGATCCCAATGAAGAACTTTCAAAAGATAGGCCTGAACTTAAGTCTATAGCATTACCATTTCCATCAGTAAGGGTGTCAACTAAACTTAATTCAGTTAAACTTACGTTCCCTGTATTTTCAACTGTAATAGCATAATTAATCGTATCTCCTAAGCCTGTTTGACCATCTCCATTATCTACTATGGTAGCAGTTTTAGTTACTTGGATTGAAGGGCTTGAGTTTGTTTCAATATTAGTAGTATCATCTGAAGTATTTCCATCTGTATCATCTCCATCATCACTAATATCAGTTACATCATTTGTGTTTCCAGGACTTGTAGCTGTTGCTGTTACACTGTTATAAACTCCACCGGTATTAGCGGCAGTAGAGGAAATAATATAAGTAGCTGTATACGTTTCTGTTTCGCCAATTATCAAGGTACCTATAGCTGATGTTTGGTCAGAACTAGAATAACTTGGGCCTGAATTTAAAATTAATGCATTACCATCGGCATCCGTAATAGTATCATTTAATGCTAACCCAGAAAGCGCAACATTCCCTATATTCTCTACTGCAATGGTGTAGGTAATTGTGTCACCAGACCCATTAATGCCATCGCCATTATCTACTAGCTCAGCAGTTTTTGTCACCTCGATAATTGGGTTAGGAGTTATTATAACATCTGTAGTATCATCTGAAGTATTTCCATCAGTATCATCTCCATCATCACTAATATCAGTAACATCATCTGTACCTGTTGGACTACTTGCTGTAGCTGTTGCGGTATTTATAATAGATCCTGTTTGAGATGCAGGTGAAGTAATCGTGTAATAAGCAATATAGGTTGCTACTTCTCCTACTTGTAAAGTTCCTGCAGCAGATCCTTGGTTAGAACCTGAAAAGAAAGGACCGTTAGTTATTGATAAAGATTCCCCGTCTCCATCAGTTAAAATATCTACAATACCTAAATTAGTAAGAATAATGTTTCCTGTATTTTTAACACTAATCGTGTACTGAATAATATCGCCAGCCCCAGTAAGCTCATCACCATTATCTATGATTGTTGCTGTTTTGGTAACTTCAATAGATGCGTTCGAGCTAATAACTGTTATCGTTGGATCATTAGTAGTATTTCCATCAGTATCATCTCCATCATCACTCACATCACTCACATCATTTGTTCCATTTACAGTACTCGCTATTGCTGTTACTGAATTAGAAACAAAACCTGTATCAGCGGTCTGCTCAATAATTGTGTAAGAAGTCGAATAAGTAGCTACTTCTCCTGCTAACAAGATACCTGAAACAGAACCTTGTGTAGATGATACAAAAGCTGGATTCACTATAGTCAGTGCATTTCCATCTCCATCTAAAAATGTGTCCGACAAGCTAATCTCTGTTAGGGATACGGATCCATTATTTTCTACCGTAATACTATAATTAATTACATCACCTATACCATTTACATTATCTCCATTATCAACTACCGTTGCAGTTTTAGTGACTTCAATAGATGCAATCAAAGATGTTGTTATGGTGGTTATGTCATTTATAGTGTTGCCATCAGTATCATTACCGTTATCACTTACATCGGTTACATCATTTGTACCGTTCGGACTGCTAGCAGTAGCAACTACTGAATTATTTATCGAACCGGTAACTGATGAAAGATCTGTAATCAAATATGTTGCGGTATAAGTAGCAGTCTCTCCTACTTTTAAAGTTCCTTCATTAGAAACTCCATCGTTACCAGAAAATAATGGCCCAGAAGTAAGAGATAATTCAGCATTATTTCCATCTGTTAAAGTATCTACAAGACCAACTCCTGTCAAGATTGTATTCCCTGTATTCTCTGCCGTAATAGTGTAGGTGATTGTGTCACCAGATCCATTTACGTTATCTCCATTATCTACTACAATTGCTGTTTTAGTAACCTCTATTGATGAACTTGAAGAAATTAGTACTGTAGTTGCATCATTTACAGCATTACCATCAGTATCATTTCCATTATCACTTTCATCAGTCACATCATTTGTACCATTTGGACTGCTAGCAGTAGCTAAAACTGAATTATTTATCGAACCGGTAACTGATGAAAGATCTGTAATCAAATACGTTGCGGTATAAGTAGCAGTCTCTCCTACTTTTAAAGTTCCTTCATTAGAAACTCCATCGTTACCAGAAAATGATGGTCCAGAGGTAAGAGATAATTCAGCATTATTCCCATCTGTTAAAGTATCTACAAGACCAACTCCTGTCAAGATTGTATTCCCTGTATTCTCTACCGTAATAGTGTAAGTGATTGTGTCACCAGATCCATTTACATTATCTCCATTATCTACTACAATCGCTGTTTTAGTAACCTCTAGTGATGAACTTGACGAAATTAGTACTGTAGTTGAATCATTTACAGTATTACCATCAGTATCATTTCCATTATCACTTTCATCAGTCACATCATCTGTACCATTTGGACTACTAGCAGTAGCGACCACTGAATTATTTATCGAACCAGAACTTGCTGAAAGATCTGTAATCAAATACGTTGCGGTATAGGTAGCAGTCTCTCCCACAATTAAAGTACCTGCAACTGAATTTTGTGAAGAATTTGTAAGTCCTGGTCCAGAAGTAAGAGTTAAGGCTAATTCATTTGCATCTGTTAAAATATCATTTATTGAAACGTCTGTTAATGTTACATTTCCTGTATTTATAATTGAAATGGTATACTGAATTGTATCACCAGGTCCGTTTATATTATCTCCATTATCTATTACTGTTGCAGTTTTAATTGCTTCAATAGATGGTTGTGCTGTAAAGGTATATTCAGTAGGATCATCAGTGGTATTTCCATCTGTATCATCACCATCATCACTAATATCGATAATATCCTCTGTATTTCCAGGACTACTCGCTGTTACGGTCACAGTATTACTCAATCCGCCGGCATCTACAACTGCTTGATTAATCACATAAAATGCAATGTATGTTGCAGTCTCACCTACTTTAAGAGTTCCTGAACCAGATTGCTGATTAGATCCAGAAAAGAATGGCCCATTTGTAAGAGTTAATTCTACTCCATTTGCATCTGATAGTGTATCGTTTAATGAAATACTTGATAGAGATACATTTCCTGTATTTTCAACAGTAATATTGTATTGAATAATATCACCTATACCGTAGCCTTCATCTCCCTTTCCGATGATTGAATACGTTTTAGTTACTTCCATAGAAGGAACTGCTGTTGTAATTACTTCTGTTGAATCATCGATTAAATTACCATCAGTATCATCTCCATTATCACTAATATCAGATATATCACTAGTATTGTCAGGGCTACTCGCTGTTGCAGTTACTGTATTTAAAATACTTCCACTATCAGAACCTATACTCTGAATAGTATAACTAGCATTGTAGGTAGAGGTCTCTCCAACTTTAAGAGTTCCTTCTGTGGAATTTTGATTTGAAGAAACAAAACTAGGACCTGTTGTTAAAGAAAGTGCGGTTCCATCTGCATTTGTTAAAACATCATTTATTGTTACTGAAGAAAGGGATACATTCCCAGTATTCATTACTAAAATTGTGTAATTTATAGTATCTCCAAAGTCATTTATCTCGTTATTATTATTATCTACAACTGTTGCAGTTTTAGTTACATTAATTGAAGGTGCTTTGGTTAATATTTGATCGGTTGAATCATCACTAGTATTTCCATCAGTATCATCTCCGTCATCACTAACATCAGTAACATTATCGGAATTACCCGGACTACTTCCTGTAGCTGTTACTGTGTTGCTAACTCCTGCATTATCTACTGCAGTTTGACCAATAACATAAAACGCAATATAAGTAGCTGTTTCATTTGCTTGAAGCACACCATCAGAAGACCCTAGAGTTGAGCCAATATGGTTTGGTCCTGAGGATAAAGTTAGTGCATTGCCATTAGCATCTGTGAGAGTATCAACGATGATAACATCGGTTAATAATACATTCCCTGTATTAGTTACTTGAATTGTATAGGTAATCGTATCACCTAAACCATTGACGTCATCTCCGTTATCTGAAATTGTTGATGTTTTAACTACTTCTATTCCTGTTTCGTATGTAAGTATAATATCTGTAGGGTCATCAGTAGTATTTCCATCGGTACTAATTCCATCATCACTAACATCACTGATATTATTAATCCCTACTGGAGAACTTGCCGTTGCCAGCACACTATTTCTTACTAATCCAGAATCTACATCTGACTGAGTAATAATATAAGCTGCTGTGTAATTAGCTTGTTCTGATGGAAGTAAATTACCAGAACTTGAACCAAGAGTTGAACTCTGATAAGTTGGCTGTACAGAAAGTGTTAAAGTTTGTCCATTTCCATCAGTTAATAAATCTGTTAAAAACAGTCCTGTCAGTGTCTCTTCCCCATTATTAGTGACAGAAATAGTATAATTAATTGTATCACCAAGATCGATTACATCATTCGTATTGTTATCAACTACAACTGCAGTTTTAACAACTTTGATAGCTGCATTTGATGTGATGTTAAGAATTGTTGGATCATTAGTTGTATTACCATCGGTATCATCTCCATCATCACTAATATCCGTTACATCATTTGTGTTTCCTGGGCTACTTGCATTTACAGTAACCGAATTAATAACAGAGCCACTTTCAGCAGAAGAATTGTTTATGGTATAAAATGCGATATAAGTCGCTATTTCATTAATATTTAGACTGCCTTGCGCAGAACCTAAACTTGAGGTTGAATAAAACGGTCCATCCGTAAGTGATAAAACAGTTCCGGTTCCGTCACTTATGTTATCCGTAAAATTTAACCCAGTTAATGGGGCATTACCAGTATTTTCAAATGTAATAGTGTATTTAATAATATCTCCCGAATTATATAATCCATCTCCATTATCTATAACTTCAAAAGTTTTTGTAGCCTCAATACTAGGAGTAGGATCATTAAAGGTAATGGTCGGATCATTAGTTGTATTACCATCGGTATCATCTCCATCATCTGAAATATCAGTTACATTATCCGTCAATCCTTCAGAACTTGCATATGCAGTAACAGAATTACTAATATACTCTGAGTTGAAGGCAATGTCATTTATAATAAAAGATGCTGTATAGGTTGCTGTTTCCCCAATTAAAATAGTTCCTTGAGTAGAATTTTGACTTGAATTGATAAAGCCTGGAGAGCTGTTTAATACTAGTTCCGTTCCTATTGAATTTGTAATAGTATCCACTAAATTAACTCCCGTAAGATTTGTGTTTCCAGTATTTGTAACAGATATAGTATAATTAATAATATCGCCTATATCATTGATCTGATTGTCATTAGAATCCGTAACGTTCGCAATTTTAACGACTTCCAATAAAGAGTTTGAATATATATCTACAACAGTATCGTCATCTTCTATGTTCCCATCAGCATCATCTCCATCATCTGAAATATCAGTCACATCATCTGTATTACCTGGAGAACTAGCTGTTGCTAAAACACTGTTATTAAGACTCCCTATATCCACCGCAGCTTGATCAATAATAAAGCTTGCAAGATAATTTGCGATTTCGCCTGCCTGTAGAGTGCCAACTAATGACTCCATTGTACTACTCACAAACGTTGGCCCGTCAGAAAGTGTAAATGAATTCCCTAAATGATCGGTGAAAGTATCTAGTAAATTTAAATCTGTTAAAATAATATTTCCATTATTTTCAACAGAAATAATAAAATCTATTCTATCTCCAATATCATTAAATCCATTAGAATTTAAATCATTTAAAACCACTGTTTTAGTAACCTCTAGACTTGGTAATGGTGTTATTATAATTTCTGTTTGATCATCAATTGTATTTCCATCAGTATCATCTCCATCATCACTGGTATCTGTTACATCATTTGTATAGCCAGGGCTTGATGCGGTTCCAATAACCGTGTTTTTAACCCCTCCATTATCAACTGCAGTTTGCTCAATAGCATAGAAAGCAGTGAAAGTAGCGGTTTCTCCAACCAGTAAAGTTCCTGCCTCGGATGATTGATCTGCTGACACAAAATTTGGTCCTGACTGCAGAGAAAGCACATTGCCATTATAATCTGTTAAAATATCATTTAAAATTAATCCTGTAAGATTTAAATTACCTGTATTTTTTACAGTAATGGTATAGGTAATTCCATCTCCAAGATCATTTAAACCATTGTTGTTATTATCAGTAACTACATACGTTTTGGTAATTTCCATTTCAGGATCAGGTGCTAAAACAACTTTTGTCTCATCATCTTCTGTATTCCCATCGGTATCATCCCCATCATCTGAAATATCGCTGATATCATTGGTGTAACCTGGGCTACTCGCTGTCACTGTTACGGTGTTGCTAATAAATGCTGTATCATCTGAAACGGAACTGATTTGATGGGTAGCACTATAAGTCAATATCCCATCGGCTAGTATACTATTTTGAGAAGAACCTGTAGTAGAGGAAATAAAAGTTGGCCCACTATTAAGTACCAAAGTATTACCAGCAGAATCCGTTAATACATCAACTAAAACAGGATTAGTTAACGTAATGTTTCCTGTATTTTGTATCGTTATTGTATATGCTATAGTATCGCCTAAATCATTTAATTCATTATTATTATTATCGGTAACTACAGCGGTTTTAACTACTTTTATTGATCCAAATTCTACTATGGTTTGATCATCTTCTGTATTGCCGTCCGTATCGTCGCCGTTATCTGAAGTGTCATTAATGGCTATCTCAGCAAGTCCTGTTGCTGTTGCTACAACAGAATTTAATATAGATCCGCTATCAAAAGCTTCTTGGGTAATTATATATGAAGCGCTGTAGGTTGCTATCTCATCAATAAGTAATGTTCCTGCTTCAGAATTTAAAGTAGAGGAAACAAAAGTTGGTTGAGTTGTTAAACTTAAGACAGACGCATTGGCATCCGTTAGAGTATCAACAAGAGTCATATTAGAAAGCGTTTCTCCTCCTGTATTTTCAACAGTTATTGTATAACTAATAGTATCTCCAACACTTGGAAATTCGTCCGAATTTGTGTCTTCAATAACCGCTGTTTTTGTTACTGTTATATAAGGGCTGGTAATGTCTGTAGAATCATCTTCTAGATTTCCATCGGTATCATCATCATCATCAGAGACATCTGTTACATCGCCCGTGTTTGCTGGGGAACTTCCCGTAACAGTTACCGAATTACTAATTACTCCTGATGCTATAGCGGTAGCTTCTATTGTATAGGTCGCAGTATAGATATCAGTAACTTGTGGCTCAATGGTATTATCATCTAAAACTGAGCTTCCAGCAACATCTGTAAATGGGAAGTTAACATTATCTGCACTAGCAGTTTCATTGGAATCTTTTCCAATCCATTGCCAAATATCATCTAATTTTCTTAAGCCAATCCAGTAGTTGGCTCCACTTGAACCTGGATCTCCTGATATTGAGTATATTGTCTCCCATTCTTCAACAGAATCTATAATCCAAAGGTATGAATTCTCTTTACTTTCTGCTATAAGCATTGCATTTTCAAAGGAACTGGAGTTAGATTGAGACTTAAAGTAAGAATGATTATTATAAGACCCTATATAATCAAAACCAATAATAGTTTGTTCATTTAGATCATTTTCAATAATAAATTTATTTGCTGAATAGTCAGCCGTAGCATGAAGACCAGGATTTGAAGTTTGTAAATTAACTGTTCCATAATAGTTTGCAGAAGGTTGGCCAGAAGCCCATATCGAACTAAGATTTTCCAATTGAACATTACAACAACTACTTACATAGGTTGGCCCTGAAGTAAGGGTTAAAGGATTATCGTCCGCATCGGTAAGTTGATCAGAAATATCTATATCACTCAAGGTTACATTTCCATTATTTGTAATAGCAATGGTGTAAGTAATAATATCTCCTTCATCATTTAGACCATTAGAATTCACATCTTCAACAACTGCAGTTTTAACCACTTCAATCTCCTTGAGAGTATCTAATAGGGTTATTGTCGGGTCACTTTCAAGTTCGCCATCCGTATCATCACCATCATCACTAATATCTGAAATATTTTGATCTTCGGCTGTAATAGTTACTGTATTAGACACCCCTCCAGTATCTAAATCGGATTGAGTAATAGTATGAGAACTGTATACGATTTGCGTCTCTCCAGGTGCTATGGATGAAATTTGGGTGGAATTTGGGAGAGATACATTAGCTAAGGAATTAGTTACATCATTAGAATATTCTTGTAATCTCCATCCAGAACCGTCAGAATAAGTGCCATCAAGGAGATCATTTAGATAATCATCGCAAGTATCACACATGTATACGCCCATCCAGAAGTTAGAATATTGCGTATATGGGTAAGATGGTACGCTGGTGGTCCATAAAAGGCTAAGACTAGCGATAAACGAATCTTCATTTGCTGAATTTGGAGAGTATAATTGAGCCCCTAATGATTCCGCATAAGTGTTACTTTCTGTGTAGGTTTTATTTAAAGGACTCACAAAATAAGAATGTCCGTTATATTGACCTTTGAAAAAAGGCCTCTCTAAATTACCATACCATTGCCAAGTATCATTATTTGCTGAAGCGATATTTCTACTTAAACCGGTCCAACCAGTTTCATTAAATCCAGGGAACTGCTTAAAAGCCTCTAACTCCTCTTGTGTTTCAAAACTAACCATATAAGGATGAGTTGTTGATAAAGGATTAGTCGTTAACAGTGACTGATAATGTGATGTCCAGTAGTTGTTATTTGAAGTTTTAAAGTAACTGTGGCCATTATATTGGCCTAAGTAACTGTAATTAGATAAACTAGTTACTAAAGCATCTACTTCTATATATGCTTTAGCATAATAACCATTATATGTAGATTTTTTAAACTTACCATGGTCTTCAGTTGTAGGGCTATAAAGGATGGTGGCGTAATTATTAGTTGACAAAATGGCAGAAGTGGAACTCCATTGGTTATAGGTCAGTGTGTTGTTATAGCTCTCTCCTAGCGAAGTAACTAACCCTGGGTATTCAATTAATGATGGATATTTAGAAGATTCAGGAGAGGTATTCCATGTGTTGTCACTAAGTCTAAAAAATCCGGAGTTATAGGCTACATTATTCGAGATGGTGGCCCAATTTGTATAATTACCACTATCCTCAAGCTCATAAAAAATCTCTGGGTAAATTACACCGTCTTGTAAAGTTAATGCCCCTGCAGAGGGTGATTTTTCTAATTGTATTCCCCAGAAGTGAGCGCCATTGGTAGTGCTGCCACCTAAATACTGCTGTGGAGCAACAAAACCTACTCTAGTTTGTGCGATATTACTAGTGCCCGTATTATTTACTAATCCCGTTGTAAAGGTGAAAGTATAACGAACATAGTCTGCTGAGGTCTCAATAGCAAATGGCTCAGAAACAAAAGAATTGCTAATAATTAACTCAGGTTCAGTCTCTAAATTTTGACTAATACCATCATAAGCAAATAATTTAAATTGAGATGAGGCATAGTTTGCATTTAACTTTTTCGCGTATACAGAGAGTGTATACGTTGTGTTTTCTTCCAAAGTTGTATTGGTGTAATAATGATCCCAGGAATTAAGACTGTTATATGTTACAACCTGTATTGGTTCCCAATAGTCCGTTGTAAACTCTACATCAGTTCCTGAATTTACAAAGCCAAGCTCAAAAGGAGCAACCATAGTGCTGGTGAGCTCTTGCGCTAAATACATGTCTATATTTGAAGGAACCGTATATATGTTGGTGTTATTAGAAGCATTAAAACCATTACTATAACTCTCTGCAAAATCTCCGTGCATATTAGAAAATCTAAGCAAATTGTTTACGGATGTTTTACCTATAGCTAATTGGTCAATAACATTATTATTAATGTCTGATAAAGTATCAACATAGCTAAGTCCAGTAAGGCTTGTAGTTCCTTGATTTTCAATAGATATCGTATAATTTATTATATCCCCAACATTATTTTGTCCATCTTCATTTACATCGTTTATTTCCGCAGTTTTGGTAACTTCCATGCCAATTGTTACATCCAAAGAAGTTACTGTAGGGTCATCTGATGTATTCCCATCCGTGTCATCGTTATCATCACTAGTATCCTGAACAGAACCTGAAATATTAGATGGCGTTGTATAAGTAGCACTTACAGTAACAGAATTAGATAAATAGTTTCCTGCATCTATATCATCTTGGGTAATAGTATGTACTAAACTATAGGTAGCTATTTCATTCGGCACTAATCCTGGAGCATCGGAAGGGTCGAACATTAAAATATAGGGAGGTAAATCAGTTACTGCATTCTCACCCGTAATTACAAGATGAGTAGCCTCAGGATTTCGCTCTAATTGAGCGCCCCAGAAATATGAGTAATACGTTGGATTATTTATCCCTATAGAACCTATTGAATCAGAATCGCCAGTAGTAAAGGTGTATTCGTGACGGCTCCACTCGGTGGAACTGGTAATAGTCTTAGTTTCTGAATTATTTGTAATATCAATCGGGTAATTATCTTCATCGGTAAGGTTAACAAAGAAACTAAATGCACTAGCAGTAGCATTATACCTTTTTGCGTACACAGAAAAAGTATATGTGGTATTCGCTTCAAAAGAAAAATTTTCCTGTTGAATTCTATAATTGCTACCTGGATTCAATCTTATAGGTTTCAAATACTGCGGCGTATTTTGATTAGATACATAAGTGTTAAGTCCATAAGACCAATCGGAGAACACCTTATTTAAGGCTATTCCACTAGAGGAGTCTAAAATAAAAGTTTCGTCCCTAGGTGTAGCAGGTTCAGCAGAGCTGCCTATTGAACCATAATTGTTACCGGTATAATAATTATTGTTAGAGTTAAATCTCGACACCCACTTATCAGAAGAATTTGATCGATAATCATAGCTAAAACTTGATGATTTTAATAAATTCTCACTATAGTCAATGGACAAGCCAATATTTCTAGATTCAAAAACTGGAGTAAGTACTAAAGGGGTGTTATTTCCATTAGAAAGCTCATCTACAATACCCGATATTTGAAGATTTACAAAAGATGTGTTTTGAACATTTATTGTATAAGTAACTACATCACCTACATTTGTTAAGCCATCACCATTGGTGTCGGTTACTACGGCTGTTTTAGTAACATCAAGAGAAGGGTTATAACAACCTACGTCATAATCAGCATCTTTGTAATCTAAAATAGTATTAGAATCCAAATCTTGAGGAGTCGTATAGCCATCTACACCACTACTCACTTTTCCATTTAAATCTTGTGTTGCAGGAGAATTTCCTAAGATTCCATCATTATCTCCGTCAGTAAATCCAGCTTCACTAGAATCAAAACATCCGTCATTATCCGAGTCTAATTCTTGAGAATCATGAATGCCGTCATTATCAGAATCTGTTGGAACATTTGAAAAAGAACTGTCATTAACCCCATCGAAATTTGTATCAGTATAACCCGTATCATTGGCGTCTATTCGACCATCATTATTGGTGTCTAAATGTCCTAATCCAGCTTCAACAACATCATAAATACCATCATTATCAGAATCTAAATCTAAACTATTTGGAATTCCATCATTATCTATATCTGGATTACAAAATGCAACATCATCCATTGTTACACTATCCAACTGAATAGAAATATTTAATCCTGGTCCATAAGGAGAAAGTAGTATAGCTACTTGACTCGTAGTTCCATCGGTAGTAAACTCATAATGCACAGCTGACCAATCGGGTGTTGCGTCAGTAATTAAAGAGGTTTGAGTATCTGTTTGCATAGACTGAACCTGCAATAACGTTGAACCACCCCCAACGTGGGTTGACTCTAGACGTCCACCATCTTTATGATAAAAATCAATAGAATAAGAAGTGTTCGGGAGCACGTTTTCAATTACTACTATTCGGTCATAACCATTTACTTGACTTTGAGGTTGTGCTGTATTTTCATCCCACCAATTTAAATTGTTAGCTCCATTGGCATTTTGTAATAACTCCACATAAAATAATCCACTGTGAGGATTAAAATTCGGTCCTCCTTCTTGATAAGGTCCACTAGTCCAAATTTCACCGTCTAGATTTACAGCACTAAATGGAGGTGCATTAGAAATTGGAAAGCTAGTTAATTTATTTCCTGGTGTAATAGGTGGAACAGCACCTGTATAGCTCTCAAAAGAATTTCCATCTAATAAAAAGTCTAAACAAGATTCGTCCTCATCTAAAATTCCATCATTATCATCATCGACATCAATTGTATCTGGATATCCATCTCCATCAGAATCTAATCCTAAAATCACAAAAGTCCTGTCGTTTTCAGTATTTCCATCTGAATCTATACCATTATCACTTACGTCTTTAACATCTTTAACCGAAGTATCTGGATTTCTGGCAGAATTAGCCATAAATTCTATACTATTAAAAATACCACCAGCGGCGATATCTGCTTGAGTAATTGCATGACTTGCTGTATAAGTTGCTGTTTCACCAATTTGTAATGTGCCTGCCGCTGAATTACTAGTTGAGGAAACAAAAGTTGGTTCACTAGAAAGAGCAATCAAAACATTAATAGCATTGGTTGTGGTGTCAACAAATGAAATATCATTTAAAATATCTTGACCTGTATTCTCTAAAGTAATAGTAAAGGTAATTATATCCCCAGGAGTATTTCCCCCACTTGCATCTGTATCACTTAAACTGTATGTTTTTACCGCCTCCATTGAAGGTGGAATTCCTGTATACACATTGGTAGGATCATTCGTAGTATTGCCATCTGTATCATCTCCATCATCACTAACATCAGTAGATACTAGCTGAGTGCCTAACCCTGTTGATGTATTCACAAATTCGTAGGTAGTTACGGTAAGAGTGTTTGAAACTCCACCTGCAATTACATCTGAACTTGTAACGGTATATGTTGCCTGATAGGTCGCTATTTCACCAGATACTAAGGCGGATTCTATAGAGCCGTTTGTAGAAGAGATAAAAGTAATATTGTTATTGGATGATGCAGAATTTAAACTTAACACATTGGCATCAAAATCTGTAATTGTATCTTCAAGCTGTATCGATTCTTGCTTAGTATTTCCCGTGTTTTCTATTAAAATAGTATAGGTAAGCAAATCACCCGCAGAAATATATCCATCTCCATCATTATCCGTTGATTCCACTGTTTTGGTAACCTCTATAGAAGGATTCGCAGTAATTAAAACATCTGTAGTATCGTCCAAAGTATTCCCGTCATCGTCATTACCATCATCACTAGTATCATTCGTGTAATTTATACCATCAAAAGCGGTAACAACCACACTGTTTTTAACCCCTCCTTCATCAACTGCAGATTGTTCAATGGTATAGGATGCAGTATAAGTAAGTGTTGCACCCGGAAGTAATGTTGCACCTCCTGCAGTAACTGGTTGAGCATCAAGCTCTAAAATATTTCCAGCAACATCCGTTAAAATATCTACTAAATTAAAATCCGTTAAAGATGCATTTCCAGTGTTAACTATCGTAATGGTATAATTAGCCACATCATTAACCCCTGGTAACCCATCGTTATCTAAATCACTAATTATTACTGTTTTTGTAACATCTAAGGAGGAATTTCTTACTATAGAAACTTCTGTTTTATCATTTTCCGTATTTCCATCAGTATCATCACCGTCATCACTAACATCTGAAATAGTATTATATAATGTAGAGGCTGTAACTGTTACAGAGTTGTATACCCCTCCAGAATCCACTGATTCTTGCATGATTACATAGGACGCTGTGTAAGTAGCGGTTTCTCCAATTAGTAGGTTATTAGAATCTGATCCTGCTGATGAAACTACAAAAGTAGGTCCTGTTAATAGATCAATTGAAGCATTACTAGCGGTAGTTAAATAATCCGTTAAGCCAATAGAACTCAAATTAACATTACCGGTATTATTAACTAAAATTGTATAATTAATAGTATCCCCTAGACCCGTAATACCATCTCCGTTATCAACAATAGCAGAAGTTTTTGTGACATCTAATGAAGCTGTTCTAGTAATTGGATCTTCTGTATAGTCATCTTCAGTGTTTCCATCTACATTATTACCATCATCACTTAAATCAGTAATGAAAACCTCACTTGGATCTAAGGCTGTTACGGTAACTCTATTTTTTACACCTCCATAATTTACGATCTCTTGGGTAACAGTAACCGTGGCAGTATAGGTTGCTGTTTCGTTAGGTAGTAATGTTCCAAACACTGAACTTTGATCTGAATTCACAAAGTTTGGACCAGTAGATAATTCAAAAACATGAGCTAAGTTATTGGCATCTAATAACTCATCAGAAAGTGTAATACTACTTAGAGTAACATTCCCTGTGTTTTTTATTAATATTGTATAGTTAATTACATCTCCTAGATTTAATATATCATCATTATTGTTATCTGTAAAACTAGAAGTTTTAACTGCATTAATTCCTGCTGCTGAATTTATTTCGTTTACAGTTGAATCGTCACTAGTATTTCCGTCAGTATCATCCCCATCATCAGAAATATCTGTCACATCCCCTGTGTTTCCTGGTGAGCTACCCGTAAATTGAATTGCATTCTGAACACCACTATTATCAAAAGCAAGTTGATCTACAACAAAATTTGCTGTATAAGTTGCTGTTTCACCAACTAATAGAGTTCCTTCAGGTGAAGAACCGTCTGTGGAAGATATATATTGTGGTTGATTAGTAAGAGACATGATTTGCGATTGTGAAAATCCTGAAAATTGATCAACAAAACTTAAATCAGTAATAATTACATTCCCTGTATTTTCAACTGTAATTGTATAGGTAATTGTATTTCCTAAGGCTAGCTGAACCCCAGTTGCATTAGTAGTAGAAGTTTTAGTAACTTCAATTGAAGGCTGTGGAATTAAAGGGACAATCGTTTCATCATTCTGAGTATTTCCATCATTATCATCTCCATCATCACTAACATCCGACAAAGGGGTTTCTCCATCAAAACTGGTAGCATTTACTGTAACCTGATTATTTACTGCTTCAGTAGCGGCTACTGTTGACGTTACTAAATAGGTGGCTGTATAAGTTGCAATCTCTCCAACATTTAAGATTCCTGCAGCAGACCCTTGTGAAGAGCTGACAAAACTAGGAGATGTAGTTAGTTCAATAGTTGTTCCATCCCCACTTGTCATTACATCACTTAGAACTAAATCCTTAGCGGATATATTACCATTATTCTCCACAGTAATAGTATAGACTATTGTATCTCCAGCTCCAGGTACTCCATCACCATTATCTGTAACTGTAGCTGTTTTTGTAACTTCTAATGATGGGTTTGATTGTAAGTTCGTTACTGTCTGATCCGATAATAAATTACCGTCATTATCAATACCATCATCACTTAAATCCGTAACATCATTCGTAAATCCAGGAGAACTTCCAGTTGCAGTTACTGAATTTTTGATACATCCGCTCTCAATATTATCTTGAATTATAACATAACTTGCTAAATAGGTTGCTATCTCCCCAACTATTAAAGTCCCTTGTGAAGAATCTAAAGAATTAGTTTGCCATGCTGGAGTTACTGTAAGAGATAATGATACCCCTAAACAATCCGTTAGAGTATCTACAATAGACACATCAGTTAATTCAATTTCTCCATTGTTTTTTACTTGAATTGTGTAATTTACTGTATCCCCTAGTCCTATATCGCCATCTGCATTAGTGTCAGTAACAGTAGAGGTTTTTGTAACATCTAAAGATTTCACAATTGACAAGGTAGTTTCTGTTTTATCATTTTCTGTATTCCCATCAGTATCATCATTGTCGTCACTGACATCAGTTACTTCTATAGAAACTGCGACTTCATTACCTTCAATTCCATCTGGACTAAAACCTGAAGCCAGTATGCTATTACGAACACCGCCAGAATTAGCAGTATTTGCAGTAACTAAGTAAGATGCGGTATAGGTAGCTATTTCTGATACATTTAAAGTACCCTCTAATGATAAGTTTGAAGATCCTGTAAAAGTTGGTTGAGTCGTAAGGGTAAGAGTATTTCCGTTATAATCTTCAAAAGTATCCGTAACAGTTACTGATGTAAGAGTTACATCGCCAGTATTTTTAACATAAATAGTATAATTAATTGTATCTCCTGGACCACTAATCTCATCTCCGTTATCAATGACTGAGGCAACTTTGGTAGCCTGTATGGATGGATAGGGAGTTACTTCAGTAATAGCACAAACTTGTTCACTACTTACATCAGTTGCAGAAGCGTCACTACCTGCTGAAGCAAGAACACAATTTGAAACACCACCAGCGTCTACAGAACTTTGTTCCAAAATATAAGTAGCAGTATACTCTGCGGTTTCACCAACTAATAAACTACCATCCTCTGATCCTTGATTTGAACTTATAAATATTGGTGATGGAGGTGTAAAGGGAGCTATAAGAACTAATACATTTCCATTTAAATCTAATATATCGTCAAATAATGTAACATTAGTTACTGAGGTGTTTCCGTCATTTGTTACCGTAATAGTGTATAATATTACATCTCCGACGGATAACTCTCCTGTAACATTATCTTCCTTGGTTGATACTAAAGAGAGGACTTCAGAGCCAACAGTAGTAACATTAGAATCATTTAAGGCATTCCCATCTGAATCATTTGCATTATCACTTTGATCAGTAACATCATTTGTATTACCAGGACTACTAGCGGTTCCTATAATTGAAAAAGCCACTCCTCCAGCATCAATTCCAGCTTGATTAAAAGTATAAGAAGCAACATAGGTGGCGGTCTCACCAACATCTAATGTACCTTCCGAAGAACTTCCATCAGAATTTGAATACGTTGGTCCAGATTCAAGAGTTAGAGTAGATTCATCTAAACCTATAAAAACAGCGGTTAATGCAAGACTGGTAAGTTCAATGTTACCAGTATTTTTGACCGTTATTGAATAACTTAATACATCATTCAATCCAACTAAGTTATTATCATCAGCATCCAATAAGTCAGAATATGAGGTAATCTCTAAAGAAGGAGCTTGCTGTGCATACGCGTTATTAAAAGAAAGAACTAAAAGAAATAAAGCAGTTGCTAAAATATTTTTAAGCAAACTTGATATAATAGGTTTAGGTTTTGAGATCATAAATTTATATTTTCCGTAAAAAATTGGTGTATTTCTATATAGTTTTATCAATATTTATGACACTACATTGTAGTTCAAAAAATACCAGTCAACTAAAATAGAATTGTTATCCCTAGTCGCAACAAGAAGGATATAGAAAACATAAAGTGCAGTAATATTGCAGTAGTAATAAAATAAAATAAAGTTATATACGAATCAAATAGCCATTTAAATTATCATCTTTCTCAATATCGATTTTTTTTCTTAATCGATATCGCTGACTCTCAACTGTCCTTATTGAAACTCCTGTGAGTTGGGCAATTTCATTTGAAGATTGGTTCATTTTAATGTAGGAACATAATCTAAGATCAGAAGGAGAAAGTGATGGGTGAAGACTTAATAATGCTTTATGAAAATTAGGATATACCTGAACAAATTGATTTTCAAAATTTTTATAATTTGAATCACTATTTATTACTGAATCAATATTTCTATTAACTTTACGAATAAACTTAGAAGAATTGGTCTCATCTAAAATTACTTCATCTTCAATTATAAATTTTTTAATTTTATGCTTTAAGTTTTTAAGATGATCATTTCGCTGTGCTATAAAAGTACTAATAGCAGTAAGTTCTAATTTTTTAATACCTAGATCATTATTAAGTATTTTTTGTTGTCTTTCAGCACTAATAGATTTTTCTTTATATAGCCTGTATTGAGACCAAATTGCTGTCAGTATTAAAATGACAATTAAAAACCCTGCTATATAAATATAATTTAGAGTTCTAAATTTATTCTCATTTTCAATAAGTTCAATTTCCTTTTTAAATAGCAGGTTTTTTGTCTCTATCCCATTCAATAATTCAACGTCATTATTCATTGAAGTAGCACTGTTAATTAATAGAATAGAATCTTTGATATCATTAGCATTTACAAAATCATTTTGAGCTTCGTATATAGAAGATAAAAGATTAAAGTACGCTAACCTTTCAATAGGGTAATCATCTTTTAAAAGTAATGCATCATTTAGAATCAATATATCCTTAGCCTTATTATATTCTTTTTGTTTAATTAAAACATCCGCTTTAACGTTCAATAAAGCAATTAATTCAAGTGGAAAATAAGATAAATAAGGGATTGCTTTATCAAGTGACTCTATGGATTTAATATAGTTCTGTTTGGCGAAATAATGGTCATAGAATTCCATATATAAATACCCCAAATTTAAATTTAAATCATTCTGTTTTGTTGGTGATAAATCAATAGTAGAAATATCAGATTCATATGCTTCTATAGATTTATGCATATACTCAAATGATATGTCAATATTGTCTTGTTGCAAATGAAGCCCTATCAACAGAGCGTAAGAATAAATAATATCTCCTTTACTTCCTGACTTCAATCGAATTTCTAAAGACTTTTCAGCATATTCAATCGCATTTTCAAAGTTATCCTTAGAGCTTTCTATAAGGGCTAAATTATCATTACAAGTCGAGAGCCCAGGGTCTCGTCTTTTATTAGGCAAAGTCCTAAACCTTATAATTGCCTCCTCATACATTGCAGTAGCCTTATCAAAATCTTTCATAGAATAATAGACATTACCTATATTCACTAGCGTCCATGGAGCATGCTGCCATGAAAATGGTATCTGCGCTTTTCTTTTCTTAATTGGTATTAAATAATAATTAGTATTAGCAATATTATAATATTCAAGAGCCTCTAAGTTTAAACCTTTGCTAAAAAGAATATCACCCAAATCAAATTGAGCATTTACTACGGGTAAAGATATGGCACCCGTATTTCTATTAAAGACTTCAAAACAAAATTCTAGAGCCTTATTTGGGTTAATGATTTTGTATTTTTTAATAGAGTCGCCAACAGCAGATAAAGGGGCAATAATTTTCTCATTACCTCGAGTTCTGGGGGTAAATGCAGAAATAATAATAAAAAGAAAAACAATAAGAAAAGGCAAAATAGCTTTTGCACGTTTAGTAGGCGCTTCTATTTTTTTTTGAGACCCACAAAATTCAGATACAAGGCAGAAAAAAATGATAATTTTTCTCATAAAGCAATAGTTTATTTAGTTCTGTTGATTTTTTTTAAATATACACAAAGACGGCCTTTTAGCCTTACGAATATATATAATAAATTAATTATATTTAAAAAACATCATTTGTTACATATTTAAGTAAATATATAACATAATTATGTGGGTAAAAAATACAGCATTCGTATTCACTGATTTAAATTTTTTAAATCTAATTGGTAAAACAAAAGAAGAGATAATGTTTTTAGTTGGAAATCAATTTAATGACATTTATAGTGATATTTGGATGCATAGAAGCTATGATAAAAAAGCTTCCTGATAAAAGTAGTCGCGAAAATGGTCTAAGGACTATAATAGCACCTTTTAAAATATCTAGAGAATCTATTCTTTTCATTAAAATTAAATTAAACCACAAATATAACTTCAAGGGAAGGCCTTAGCAGTGTAACTTTTATGGAGATAAAAAAGAAACTATTAGTAATATTGTGACTATTTTTAATAGCCTTCAATATTTTTCTGATAGTCTGAATGTAGTATTAAATTTAATTCTGAAACGGTGTTTTTGAACTCTTTTTGGTTTACAATATTTACATTTTCAATTTTAGTTGCTCTATGATCATAAAGCATCCTAGCCATGATTGAATTGTCCTTTGATTTTATAAATTCTGTATAACTAAAATCTCTTGTTTTTAGGGTAAATCCGTTTCCTTTTTTGATGAAAACATGTTTTTTCCCTTCCAAATTAGGGTTGTTTAAAATAGACACCAAACTGGTTCCGTCTAATTGTTTCTTAGGTGTTTCTATCTCACAAATTTCTGCCAATGTAGGATAAACATCCACTAATGCTGTTAAGGCATTTGTTGTTCCTTTGGATTTAGATAACGGATTGTAAATAATTAGAGGCACCTGAGTAGAGGTATTGTAATTTGTAAACTTTGTCCATTGTGTATGTTCTTGTAAATTATAGCCATGGTCAGATACAAAAATAACAACCGTATTTTTATCTAATTCTTGCTCCTTTAACTCGTTTAAAATTTTACCAATTAAAGCATCTGTGTAAGATACTGTTGCATAATATCCATGAATTAAATCAATTGCCAAACTATCGGAAACTTGCCCTTGCTTAGGTATATTAGAATAGGAACGCATTTCAGACCAATTACTAATACTCATCTTTGGTGCATCTGCAGGAATATAATTATAGTTTTGGGGTTGCATAATGGTATTTCTATCGTATAAATCCCAATACTTTTTTGGTGCATTAAAAGGTAAATGCGGACTAATAAAACCAGCGCTTAGAAAGAAAGGTTTGCCACTTTTTTTTAGTTTTTTAAGATCTCTAATCACTTTCTCTGTTAACAGCCCATCAATATAAATGGAGTCTGTAACGTCTGCACTTTCATAAGCAGGTCCTGTGTCTGTGTTTTTATAGTTGGAAATATTAGCAGGATTTTGATAGTCTTTCCACAACGATTGCCAATAGTCGGTTGGGGCTAAACCTTTGTTATTTTTATCAAATGCATATGGGCGCCAAACTTCATTCCAATCAGTTTCTCTATCGTCTAAATGATGATAAATCTTTCCATTAGAAATGGTGGTGTATCCATTTTTTTGAAATAACTGAGGAAGCGTAACTGCCTCTGGTGTCTCCTCTTCAACGAAAGTCTTATAATCTAAAAATCTGTTTTTTGTTGGTAACATTCCTGTTAGCATACTGGCCCGAGATGCACCACAAACTGGTACGTTACAATAGGCATTTGTAAACTTTATTCCTTTTTCAGCCAAGGCATCAATATTTGGAGAGTGTATTTGGGGGACTCCAAAACTTGCTAATTCTGGACGTAAATCGTCAATATACAATAATAAAATATTGGGCTTTTGAAGCTTCTGTTCTACTATTGGTCCTTTACAATTTAAAAAAACTAAGATGAAAATAATTAGTATTTTTTTCATAATTTATGAGGTAAATGAAAAATCTAATTTAATAAAAAAATCAACATCAAAACTTAAAGAGTTTGAATTTGCAAAAAAAACAATTGGTTTGAAACAGAACATCAACCTTGAATCATTTTATTCATTAGTCATTGTTCGCTAAAACCTTCATTTTTTTAAAGTTGAAGATTTTTTATTTATAACAAATACACGCTTTTTTGAGTATTACCTTTTTTTGATATTCACAATATCCTTATCTTTACAATGCGTCTAAAAAGTAAAAAAAGCATATTATGAAAAAAATAATATATCTCTTCCTTCTAATTAATTATATAAATACAGCTGCTCAAAATAAAACAGTAGTAAAAGAATCTATCTACGATATTAAGATTGAGGGCATAGACGGTAAAAATATCGACCTAAAAAAATACAAAGGAAAAAAAATACTGTTTGTAAACGTGGCGTCAGAATGCGGATTTACAAAACAATATGATGGCTTACAAGAATTGTATACTACTTATAAAAATAATTTAGTTGTTATTGGTTTGCCCTGCAATCAGTTTGGAGGCCAAGAACCAGGAGCAGCAATTGAAATTGAAACTTTTTGTCGCTTGAATTTTGGAGTAGATTTTCCGTTAACAACTAAAATTAATGTAAAAGGAAAAGAGCAACATGAATTGTACCAGTGGTTAACCAAAAAAGCTAAAAATGGGAAAAAGAATTCTTCTGTAAAATGGAATTTTCAAAAATATTTAATTGACGAAAACGGAATATTTATCGATGTTTTTTACTCAATGACAAAACCCATGAGTAAAAAAATAACCAAATTAATTTAAAAGAGATTCAAAGAGTAAACTCTGCAATTTGAACAAAAAAAAATCTTCAAAAATAAACAAATAATATCCTATTATTTTAGATAGGTTTCATTCAATTTTCTTTTGCTATCGTGTGGGAAAACAGTACCTTAGTGCAACACAAAAAAATAAAAAAATGAAACATATTTTAACAGCAATTGTCTGTATTACTTTATTAGTAAGCTGTGGCAAAAGCAAAGAAGAAAAGGTTCCTAAAAAGATAAAAACTACGACTGTAAAAAAGGCTAAGGTTGTCGCAAAAAAAGAAATGGTAGTTGTAGATGCCAATGGTATTGTAAATGTTAACATGATTACTTCTGACCGCATGAAATTTAATCTTAGAAAGATTACTGTAAAAGCGGGGCAAAAAATAAAACTGACACTAACGCATACCGGTAAACTAGACAAAAGAGTCATGGGCCACAATGTTGTCTTTTTAAAGCAAGGTGTTAAAACATCTGCATTTGCATCTAAAGCAGCAGCAGCTAAAGAAAATGATTATATTCCGGAAGGAACAACCGCTGTTATTGCATATACTAAAATGCTTGGTGGTGGAGAAACAACTACCATAGAGTTTACTGCACCAACTGCCGGAACATATGATTATATCTGTAGTTTTCCTGCACATTATGCAATGATGAAAGGAAAGTTAATTGTTGAGTAAAATTTATAGATAAGTAGCTATTAAAAAACCCTTCTTAGAAATTTCTATGGAGGTTTTTTTAATGACCTGATTTTTTTTAAAATTCTAAAATTTCTATATTTTTAAATTCTATTGGGTGACTTTCACTTTGTAAAGAAATATAACCACTAGTTAAAGATTTCCCATCTTTTAATTGTATTTCTTTAGAGGTAGCTTCTAAAAACTGGCCACCAATAATTGGGTTTGTATATGTAATTACGTTGTTGCCATTTATCTTATGAGTAATCTTTTCTTTAGTTACTATTATTTCTAAAGCTACCCATTCTTCGCCATAATAA